>MDTD01119720.1_pt1 | contig 13086 bp, 12 predicted proteins | sample 811221 | NCBI WGS metagenome assembly MDTD01 (sample SAMN05326646, study PRJNA326480) | marine metagenome | isolation source: seawater | place: Pacific Ocean: South West | collected 2011 | reverse complement strand
AATGAGCATTACCTAAATCTTTTAAATGAACAAAATCTCTTATGCAAGTTCCATCAGCTGTATTACAGTTATCTCCATAAATTTTAAAAATAGAGTTTTGATGAGCAGCCTTTAATGCTAGTGGAATCAAATGTGTTTCAGGTGAATGCGCTTCACCAATCTGACTCAATATATCACTACCTGATACATTGAAATACCTTAATGTTATAAAATTTAAATCATAAGAAAAAGAATAATTCCTTATTAATTTTTCTATTGCAAGTTTGCTGTCGCCATAAGGGTTAATTGGTATAGTAGAATGGGACTCATTAATAGGTAGATTTGTTGGATTTCCATACACAGCTGCTGTGCTTGAAAAAACAATATTTTTCACATTAAATTCAACCATTTTCTCTAATAAATTATAAGAACCAATTAAATTATTTTTATAGTATAAAGAAGGATTTTCTACTGATTCTCGAACATTCGAAAGTGCAGCTAGATGAATGACTCCCTCAAAAGAATATTTTTCAAAAGTATTTTGAATGTCCTTTTCATTGCACAGGTCACCAATTTCCAAAGGCCCCCATTTCACTGACCATTTATTCCCTAATAATAGATTATCAAAGGTTACCGGTATAAGCCCTTCATCATAAAATATTTTACATACATAACTCCCAATATAACCGGCACCTCCAGTTATCAGTACATATTTCATTTTATTTTATTATCTCCTCAGCACCTGAAAGCATTAAGTAACTTCTAATTCTATTTTGAAGTTGGTCTAGATTTTCTTTGGTATGCCCTTCTGCACGACATATTAAAGCTGCTTCAGTATTTGATGCTCGAATTAACCACCAACCTATATTTGAATTTGCTTTCACTCCATCTATTAATAACAAATCGGATGTATTATAGTCCTTTAAAGCAAGCTTTTTAATTTTTTCTATTATTTTAAACTTCTCTTCTTCTTGGCACTTAATTCTTATTTCAGAACTGGTGAAATATTTTGGAATATAATTTAAAAATTTTTTTAAACTATCTTTCCTAAAGTTGATTTCTTCTAAAAACCTTAATGCGGTATATATTGCATCGTCAAATCCATACCATTTATCATTAAAAAAAATATGACCGCTCACTTCACCAGCTAACGGAGCATTTATTTCTCTCATTTTCTCTTTAATTAAACTATGCCCAGTTTTAGAAATTACAGCACAACCATTTTGTTTCTCAATTGTCTTAATAGCTGATTCACTAGACTTTACATCTAAAATTATAGGTTTTTTTGGGTTTTTTTCTAATATACTACCTGATAAAAACGCAGTAAGTATATCGCCCGATATTAAGTTTCTATCTTTTGAAAGTATACCAATTCTGTCACCATCACCATCAAATGAAATACCTATATCTGCTTTTTCATTTTTCATAGTAATTTTGAGATGCTTAAGATTTTTTTCAATTGTTGGGTCGGGATGATGATTAGGGAAATTACCATCAACATTGCTAAATAAAACTTTATGATAGCCTGGAATATTTTTGACTAAACTAGAAACAATTGCGCCTGTAGCCCCATTGCCACAATCCCAAATAACTTTTTGTTTCGCAAATGGGCCAGAATTTTTCAATAAAGCAGAAATATAATTTTTTTTAATATTTTTTTTATTTAGTTTACCAGTTCCATTAATAAATTTTTGTTCAACAATATGCTTATAGAGTTTTTTTATTTGCTCACCATAAAAACTTTTGTTTTTCAATACGATTTTAAATCCATTATAGTTTTTTGGGTTATGGCTGCCTGTAACCATTATTGCTGCTTCTACATTAAGAAAGTTTGATGCAAAATAGAGCATAGGTGTTGGTCCACACCCTATGTCAATTACATTTACGCCTGACTCTAAAATTCCTTTTATTAAAAGTTTTGACAATTTTGGACTTGATAATCTGCCATCTCTGCATACTGCAATATTTTTTAAGCCTTTGCCTTTGTTAAGAGAACAAAAACCTTTACCTATTAAATAAGCGCAATCTTTGGAAAGTGTTTTGTCAATTGTTCCTCGAATGTCATATTCTCTGAAAATACTCTCTGAAATTAAACATTTTTCCATTTATTTTCTATTGAATTCAGCTATCCAATTTCTAAATTCAACCCCAAACTCCAAATCGTTAAGAGCAAATTTAGCATTCGCTTTTGCAAACCCCAACTTAGTTCCACAGTCAAAACGTTCACCAATAAAATTATATCCAAAAAAGGGTGCTTTGCCAATTTGGGAAGATAAACTGTCAGTTAATTGAATTTCATTATTTGCTCCCCTTTTCTGAAGACTTAAATGATTAAATACTTCAGGCTGAATAATATACCTTCCAACTACGGCAATATTTGATGGTGCGGTTTTAGGCTCTGGTTTCTCAACAATTTCTTTAATTTCAACTTTATTTTTAGAATGCTTTCCAGGTGATATTATTCCATAAGAAGATAATTCACTGGGTTCTACTAACATTGTTGCAACCATGTTTCCGCCATCCCAATTTTGAATCATTTGTTTCATGCAACCAGGTTTAGCTTCTATCAAATCATCAGCTAATATTATTGCAACTGGTTCATTTGAAATAAAATTTCTTGCACACCACACTGCATGGCCTAGACCCATAGGTTCTTGTTGTCTAACGAAAGACACTGAACCGGGTTTCAAAATCATATTTTGAATAAATTTTAATGTATCTAATTTATTTTGATTTCTAAGATTTTTTTCAAGTTCAATTGAATGATCAAAGTAATCTTCAATTGCCATTTTGCCTCTTCCAGTGATGAAAATAAATTCTTCAATACCTGCCTCTATAGCCTCTTCAACAGCATATTGAATAAGTGGTTTATCTAAAATTGGAAGCATTTCTTTTGGTATTGTTTTTGTTGCAGGTAAAAATCTGGTTCCTAAACCGCCAACAGGGAAAATTGCCTTTTTTATTTTTTTAAATGGTTTAGCCATATAGTATTTTTACTTTAGTTATGAAAGGTTCTATACCAAGACAAAAATTGAGGTATACCCTCTTCAATTGGTGTTTTTGGAATAAATCCTGAAATTTTTGATAATTTTTTAATATCAGCAGCTGTTTCTGAGACATCCCCAGGTTGAATTTCAAGATAATTTTTAATAGCCTTTTTGCCCAAATTTTTCTCAATAATTGATATAAAATATTCAAGTTCAGTTGGTTTATTATTGCCAATATTATAAATTGCCCAAGGAGCTTTACTACTAGATGGGTCAGGGTTTTGTGGATTCCAACTAGAATTTGGAGCTGGTTTTTTATCTAGTAATCTAATTATACCTTCTACAATATCATCTATGTAAGTAAAATCCCTTTTCATTTTACCAAACCCAAAAACATCGATTGGTTCACCAGCTAAAATTTTTTTTGTAAAAATATAAAGAGCCATGTCTGGTCTGCCCCAAGGTCCATAGACGGTAAAAAATCTTAAACCAGTGCAAGGTAAATCAAAAATGTGTGAATATGAATGAGCCATTGCTTCATTTGATTTTTTTGAGGCAGCATAAAGACTCACAGGATGGTCAACATTATGTATTTCTGAAAATGGAAAAGACTTATTTAAACCATAAACTGACGAAGAACTAGCATAGATTAAATGTTCTACAGAATTATTTTTACAACCCTCAAGAATGTTTAGGAATCCTAAAATATTACTATTTATATAAGTGTGGGGATTTTCCAAAGAGTATCTCACGCCTGCTTGTGCTGCTAGATTTATAACATAATTGGGATTAAATTTTTTGAAAATTTCATCTATTTTTAGTTTATCTGAAAGGTCAATTTTAGAAAAAGGCATTCCTTTTTTTTTGAGCAACGAAAGCCTTTCTCTCTTCAATCTAGGGTCATAATAATCGTTTAAATTATCAATGCCAAATACTTCAACACCAATATCTAACAATTTATTACAAACTGAAAACCCAATAAAGCCTGCTGACCCTGTAACTAATATTTTTTTCATTTAACTGTTTAGAATATGGAATTTGTTTTATATAACCTAATAAGCTATATAAACACAATAAATATAAAATATATTTAAAATTTATTAATTATAATTACAGGAATAAAAATTGGATATTTCAATAATTGGTACAGGTTATGTTGGTTTAGTTTCTGGTGTATGTTTTGCTGAGTTTGGATTTAACGTAACATGCGTGGATAAAGATAAAAATAAAATTAGTGGCCTAAAACAAGGTAAGATACCAATTTATGAGCCTGGACTGGAAACTATTTTACAGAGAAACGTTAAAGCGAAAAGGTTGAACTTCACCTCAAATTTGAAAACTGCGGTAAAGAAATCTGATATTGTGTTTATTGCTGTAGGGACTCCATCAAGAAGAGGAGATGGCCATGCAGACTTAACTTATGTTTTTAGTGCAGCAGAAGAGATCTCAAAAGCTATCGAAGGATATACAGTAATAATAACTAAATCAACCGTGCCTGTAGGAACAGGTAAAAAAGTTAAAGAAATTATAAAAAAGAACAATCCTATTGCTAAGTTTGATATAGTTTCGAACCCTGAATTTCTAAGAGAAGGATCAGCTATTGAAGATTTTATGAGACCAGATAGAGTTGTAGTAGGTCTTGAAACTGAAAAAGCAAAAGAAAAAATGTCCATTTTATATAGGCCCTTATATCTTTTAGAAACACCAATAGTGTTCACAACTTTGGAAAGCTCTGAATTAATAAAATATGCTTCAAATGCTTTTTTGGCTGTAAAAATATCTTATATAAATCAAATGTCTGATCTATGTGAAAAAACAGGTGCAAGCATAGATGATATTTCAAAAGGGATGGGCCTTGATAAGCGAATAGGAAATAAATTTCTTCATGCCGGTCCGGGCTATGGAGGTAGTTGTTTCCCCAAAGATACATCTGCTTTAGTTAAAACTGCTAAAGATTACGGGGCTTCTGTATCGTTAGTTGAAGAAACAATAGAATACAACACCCTTAGAAAAAAACTTATGGTTAAAAAAATACAACAACTTGTGGGTGAAGTAAAAAACAAGACTATTGCTATATTAGGACTTTCTTTTAAGCCAGAAACAGATGATATGAGGGAAAGCCCTTCTATAGATATAGTAAATGGTTTGTTGAAGTTGGATGCAATTATAAGCGTTTATGATCCAGCTTCCATGCATGAGGCAAAAAAAATATTTCCAAATAAAATTAACTTTTCCAAAAATGTTAAAGTATGTCTTAAGGACAAAGATATTCTTGTTATATTAACTGAGTGGAATGAGTTTAGAGCAATTGAACCAAAATTAATTGCAAAATTGATGAATGGTAATATTATAATTGACCTAAGAAATATTTTTGACAAAGAAACAATGAAAAAAGAAAATTTAAAATATTTTTCATTAGGAAGATAGTACCAATTTAAATCTGATTATTAATATTTTTCTCCTTAATTATCTTTTTTGCATAATAAAATAAATTTGCATTCTCCTTTATAAGAAATGTAGTACAACCAGCTGCCTTCCCTGCTTGAATATCAGAATTTTGGTCACCTATTAAAAATGACTTTGATAGATTTATTCCCCATTTTTTAGCCAATTTAAGTATCATACCAGGCTTTGGTTTTCTGCAATCACAATCAAATTTATATTTTTTCACTACTGCATCTGGATGATGTGGACAAAAGACAATATCTTGAATACTTCCACCTTCTAAATTTGTTTCTCTGATCAGTTTTGAATGAAAAGCCATTACTTGATTTTCAGTGAAATACCCTCTACCAATGCCTGATTGATTTGTTATTACAAAAACAGGAATATGATTTAATTTAAAAAGTCTTAATGCTCTTGGAGTTTCATGTGTCCACTTAAAATCTTCGGGTTTATATGTGTATCCATTATCAATATTTATAGTATTATCTCTATCAAGAAATACTGCCATTGTATTATTATTATACATAGTGCTTTATTAATATTTTTTTTATATAAATATTGTAAATATATATGTTTTAAAATTAGTTATAAATTTATAAAAAAGAGACATTTTTTTATTTATAAAGAGATTTTGTTTTTATGAAAAATAAATATATTAAACAAGCAAGACCTAAAAATGTTGAAAAAATCCATATTGACCCATGCAAAAAAATAATAAATATGGAAGCTAATGAGATTTGGCTAAAGTTAGTCAACTGAAAAGGTATCAAACCAACAGCTTCAAATGTTCCAATATAACCGGGTGCGCTTGGAATTAGGGTTGAAAGATTACAAAAGAATGTTGAAAATATTGAAACATAGTAACTTGGTTCAGGAAAAATACTACTTATTATTAAAGCTAAAAGAAATATTTCAATTAACCATTGGCAAGTTGAATAAAATGTGATTTTGAAATAATCCTTATAGTTGAGAGACAACTCATCTAGAACCCAACTTTTAAATCTTAAGTATAATCTTCTTATTACTTTTGATAATGTTAGTAAAACCATTAAAAGAATAAATACAAAAATATATGTATAATATATCTTAATAAATTCCATTAACAAACTAGAATAAAATAAAGACAAAAAAACTGTTAAGAGAATTAAAATTGTTAAAAGATCAAATATCCTTTCCAAAAATATTGTTGTAATTGTAAATTTTAGAGGAAATTTTTCAATTTTATATGTGTAGGAAATTCTAAATACATCTCCTAGTCTTAATGGTAGAAGATTATTGAGTGCGATACCTGCAAATAGTATCATAGATAAATTTGATGCACTATGGTCTAGCCCTTTGCATAATTCTCTATATTTCAGCGCTCTAAAAAAGTAAGCTGGTATAAGGCATGTAATTGAATAAAAAAATATTAAATTATTTGAGAAAACTATATGGATAGTTTCTTTTGGAAGATATCTAGAAAAATATACTAAAGCAATACCACTTATAACAAAACCTATAATGGATCTAAAGTATTTAAGCATTTTAATTAGTTAATAATACTTCAGTTCCTGAGAAATCCATACCAAGTGGGATAGAGTATTTTATATTTGAATATTCACACATTTTAGGTGCTAACCCTTTTGGATGAAACATCAAAATAAATCCACCACCACCACCCCCACATAGTTTGCCTCCAAAACCACCAGCTGAAATTAAATCGTAATAAAACTGATTGATTTTTACATTACTAATATTTTTGGCAAAACTTTTTTTCAGGTCCCAAGTTTTTGCAATAGTTTCACCTAAAACTTTTGGAGAGGCATGATTTCCAATAAGATTGATAAACTCAGGAATCATTTTGACTATAGTATCAATCTCTTTAATTTTACCTAATTTAAAATTTTTTTTCTGGTCACCTAAAATTGTATCAACTTCTCTAGTCAACCCAGTCCAAAATAAACTTGCAGACTGGAAAATGTCCATAAGATAATTTGAGCTAGCATTTAAGCCAAAGTGGTTGACACTTTCATTGCTATTAAATGTAAAGCTATTTAAGCCTCCAAAAGCTGCGGCAAACTGATCTTGTTTGCCAATAGGTTTTCTCAACTTTGAAATTTCTATATCACATGCTTCTACTGCTAACTGATATTTTGTACAAGGCTCTCCCTTAAAAGCATGTAAAGCATTTAAAAGACCTACGGCAAGTGCGCTAGAGCTTCCAAGTCCAGAGGATGCAGGGATGTCACTAAATGTTGATATATACAAATTGGATTTAATCCCACAGAAGTCTATGCACTCTCTTATAATATTATTTTCAATTTCACTTAAATTTTGATGGATTTCATTTTTTTGATAAGAAATTCTATATTTCTCATTAAATATATCTGCATGTTTTTTTACCACTACATAGATGTATTTATCTAATGCTAACGATACTACTTTCCCTGGAGCAACAGTTTTATAGTACTCTGCAGTATCACTTCCTCCTCCAATAAGACTTACTCGTAAAGGAGTTCTAGTAACTATAATATTTTTATCCATGTTTTTGTTCCCAAGAGTAAGGTATTAAGGAACTAAACGGATCTATATAATCCATTTCACCTTGCTTATGTGGAATACTTGCACAATTAGCAATCATGGCTAGTTCCGTACCTACGGGAGTGTAGCCATTAGCAATTCCAGGGGGAATTTGAACAGTACAATAGTTCTCTTTAGAGAGATAAACTTCCAGAATATTTCCTTTGGTTTTAGAGTTTTCTCTTATGTCACAACAAACTAGTTTTGCAGTACCCGAAACAACACAATTATTTACATACATTTCTTTATGAACGTGCCATGCTTTTATTATTCCAGGATTCGCAAACGAAAAATAAATTTCTCCAAAGCTTTTGAATATTTCGTCAGTAGACTTAAGCATATGCATTATTCCACCACGGGAATCTAAAATTCTTTTTTGTGGAACAATTTTGACTCCATCTATCGGCTCTCCAAAAGTACTTTTAAATTTATCTATCATAATATCTCCTAACTAAATTTTCTCCACATAAGTGAGTTATCTAACTGGCCACTTGAAATAAGTTGTCTCAGCACATTCAATCTTATTAGTGGGCCATTTCTAAAATTTTTGAAAAGTTCAATATTTTTACTTGCTTCCAGAGAAATTTCACTAACTGCTGTATTTACATTTTCAACTGGTAGCCATCCATATCCTCTTTTGTTAAACTTATCAAAAGATACTCTATAGCTTCTTTTGTCTGGCCCATTATCATTTGTAATTTCTACAGGAACATTCAAAATCTCGCCTACTTTATTTGCTAATTCACCAATTGTAAGTGTCCATTTATTTGATCCAATATTGAAATAATTATATCCCTTAAAAGTATCATAACAAGCCCACGAAACAGCCAATCCAATATCTTTAACATGAATTAATGGTCTCCATGGTGTTCCGTCAGATAATACAATAATTTTCTTTTCCGTAAGTGAAGTTATAACGAAATCATTCAAAACTAAATCTGATCTAAAGTGAGGGCTCCAGCCACATGCAGTTGCAAATCTAAGAGAAATTATAGGAAAGTTTTCATCTGATATTTTTTCAAGCTCTTGTTCTGAATACCATTTTGATTTAGCATATGCTGTCAGAGGGTCTTTATCATCATCCTCATCTCTTGGCTTGTTTCCTGCAGAACCATAAATTGAACAGCTAGAAGCAAAAATAAATTTTTTAACATTAGATGATTTGCAAAGATTTGCAATTTTAAGTGTGGAGTTTGAATTTATATCCATTGTTGCTGATTCAAAGTCATTTCCCATAGGGTCATTTGATACAGCAGCTAAGTCGACAACTATATCGTAATTTTTTAAGATTTCCGAATCTATATTTCTTTTATCAATTTCATAAACATTGTCAAAAACAGCTTTTGATTCTGAAAAATATGTTTTTTTAAACCACATTGAATCAGCTACATCAACTGAGGCGTTATTTAATTTATTTTTTATCACTTTGCTAATAATTGGACCTAAATACCCATAGCCACCTATAAGTAGTATTTTCATTTATTTCTCCATATTAAAGTAAACATCTCTTTTCATAATTTCTTCTTCTAATTTTTTGGCATCTATTTCTGTATCTACAGAGAAGAACCAAGAATAATCCTTACGCGCATAAACATCTTTTTTATTTACAAAAAAAGGTAATACATTCTTTTCAAATGAAACAAATAAGTTATTATCCCAGTTTTCAAAAATACTATTTTTAATTACAAAAAAACCTCTATTAACCAAGAATTTTGGCCTTTCCTTTTCATTAAATTGTGTAACTAAATTATTTTTTAATATAATTTCTCCATACCTAGCGTCAGGATAGCCAGCGACAAAAGTAATAGTAGCATTTTTTCTTTTGGATAATTCTATTATTGGTAAAATATTTAGATTAGTGAGAGTATCACCATAAGTGAGAACAAACCTTTCTTCATCAAACAAAAGTTCTTTTAAATCATATAATCTTTCAGCAGTTTCTTTATCTTCACCTGTATCTTTAATCAAAATTTGTGGATAATCTTTAATGATAATGGAGAATATTTTAGGTGTTATTTTAACTGACTTACAACAAAGAAAACTTTCAATCTCTTTTTTTAAGATTTCAAAATTATGTCCACCTGCAACTATTATTTTTTTAAAACCTTGGTTTTTGGCCCAATTAAACAAATAAATTATTAAGGGTTTATTATTTATTGAAATAACTGGTTTAGGTTTTATTTTTCCTAGAGATCCAAGTCTTGTGCCTTTGCCACCCGCAAATATTGCTAGATTTTTTATATAAGTTTGCACTTCAAAATGCCGTTTTATTATTTACTAAGACGTTAAAGTAACCATTTTAATTTTATCTACAATTGCACATAGAGCTATCATATGACAGCATTCTATTATATTGTAAACTTCACTTTTAACACTAATATTTATATCACTATTTTGCATCAATTTTTCTGACGGTCTGGGACCTGTAAGTGAAACCGTAATCATACCTTGTTTTTTTGCCTGTTTAGCTGCCTCTATTATATTTTCTGAATTGCCACTAGAGGAGATTAAAACCAAACAATCATTATCTTCGCCAAAAATTTTTACTCCTTCTGATAACCAATTTTCATATCCAAAATCATTGCTCAAGCAAGTAATTAAAGCTGGATCATGGAAAGTAGTTGCTTTTACACCAAGTGTTTTAGAAAAGTCATTTGAAAGATGTGAAGCAATAGCAGCACTTGCTCCATTGCCAACAAAATAATATCTTATATTTTTGTCAATATTATTTGTAAGCAAAATAAATTCATCAACAAAACTCATAATATCTTTCGAGACAAAATCTATATATGCTTTTGAATAATTATCAAAATTCAATTCATTATTTGTCATTCAAATTACCAATGATCTGTTTGACAACAAAAGTTGGGCGACCTTTAGTTTGTTCATAAATTCTTCCAGCATATTCCCCAATTACACCAAGGGCAATGAAAACAACCCCTTGAAAAAACAAAGATATTAAATTCAGTGAAATCAAACCCTTCGGTAAAAATAAAAGAAAAGAAGAATAACCTAAAAAATTTAAAAATAATGCAATTGCATTAGTAAGCATTATAAAAAAGCTTATCAAAGCGAGAAACAAACCAAGAAAGAAAATAAATCTAATTGGCATTAAAGAAAATGACAATACAGCTTGAATGCCTAGTATTGTGTCCTTAATTATATTAAATTTTTGTTCACCAGCTACTCTGTCTGGTCTATGATGTTTGTAAGGTATTTGTTTAAACCCAGCCCATGATCGTAGACCCCTATTAAATCGGTGATATTCTTGTGAAGACAAAATAGCAGTTACTACTGAGTTGCTCATTACCGCAAATTCACCTGCATCAAGTGGGACCTCAACTTCTGACATATATCTCCACACCCTGTAAAACGCTTTGTATCCTAACTTTCTCAAAAATTTTGCTTTTCTACTAACTCTTACCGCGTAAACTACATCAGCTTTTTCATCATTTGCTTTTATTAACATTTTTGCAGCATCTTTAGGAGGGTCTTGTTGGTCTCCGTCCATAATACAAACATATTTAGCATTTGTATGGCACATTCCTGCATGAATGGCTCCTTGTGGGCCAAAGTTTCTTGATAAGCTTAGTCCAATTATCCTTTCATCTTTTTTATTTAAAGTTTTAATTATTGAGGAACTATCGTCTTCACTGCCATTCTCAACTAATATAATTTTAAGATTTTTTACGTTTATTTTTTCAAATTCTTCAATTATATTTGTTGTTAATTCTAAAAGATTTTCCTCTTCATTGTACGCTGGAATTACAAAATCAATTTCTCTCATAAATCACCCTGGTTTATTTGATATTTGTTTGCCTATCTTTCTTCCATGGAAAACAGCATAATTAGTACCTCTATCTTCAGGATATACTTGAGACATTGAAGAGAAAAATAGATTTGGTATGTTTGTTTCAACTTTTGGCATTATATCTGTATAGTTTTTGCTGATTATAGGTTGTGCATAATCTGCCTTCCAGAGAAATGTATTTTTAATGGTGTTTTCATTAAAATCAGGGAATAGTCTTTTAATATGGGGTATAGCGAAATGTTTCATTTCTTCAACATTCATATTATATAAATCACTTTGAACTGGAACATATTTTGATAAGTAAATTAAATGATTTCCATCATATTTTTCATTGCTTTCAAAATTGGTATGTTCAATAATTCCAACGAAGGGAAATGATGGATCATTTACATTTAACCAATAATTTTCAGAAATAGACTTTGATGTTACAAAAATAAGGCATACATTTCCTAAATATCTAATTTTTTTATATTGTTGGGCCTGACTATCAAAACCTGATTTCGATAATAAATTTGAGAATTCTGGAGAATGACCAGTATAAATTACCTTATCATATTCATGCCATCTGTTATTAAACCTAAGTTTTAATTTATTATTCTCTCCTAATGCGACCCTATCAACCTCTGAATTGAGTTTAAAGTTTCCTCCATTTTCAATAATGATCTTTTTAAGATCTGTGATAAATGATTTAAATCCACCATCATAATACCCAAGAAATTCTTTTGCTTTTGAGTCTCGGCTTTTGCCTCTTTGGATAAGTTTATTCCATATCCATATTGCAGCAACATCTTTATAGTGTTCCTCACCAAATTTTCCAATTAACAGTGGTTTCCAAATTACATTATACGCATTCCTTCCTGCTACTTTAATCAACCAGTCCTCAGCTGATATTTTTTCTAAATGTTTAGAATTTTTGATGCTCCAGGAGTAAATAATTGATAATCCAAAACGAATTCTAGAAAACAAAGGTAATGGCGTAAATTTTAGCAGATCTAAGGGTGAAGAAAATCTATAGTTATTGTTGGCATAATAAATACCAACTTTGGATTCTTTAAATAATAAATTCTTACCAAGTCCAAGTTCTTTTATAAAATTAAATATATGTTCGTCAGTGCCTAACCAATGATGATAAAACTTCTCAAGTTCTTGACCACCAACTTTAAATGTTGATGCTAATCCACCTAACTGATCATCACGATCTAGTATATCAACATCGTGATTATTTTTAGAAATTTCGTATGCAGCTGACAAACCACAAAACCCTGCACCAATAACAGCAATTTTCATTATTAAATTAAACCTTTT
>MDTD01145355.1_pt1 | contig 13087 bp, 11 predicted proteins | sample 811221 | NCBI WGS metagenome assembly MDTD01 (sample SAMN05326646, study PRJNA326480) | marine metagenome | isolation source: seawater | place: Pacific Ocean: South West | collected 2011 | reverse complement strand
CTTCCTACTCGATTTGCTGTGCATATATCTTTATGGATCTGGCCTGATGTTACTCCAAATTAACCCAAGTAATCGTTTTTGTCCTCAGGCTTAAGCATATTCCAAAGTGCCAAACTCGGGCTGAAAAAGAATTGCGCAAAGTATCAACTGCTTCATGATTTCAAAATGCATAGTGAAGTGACTTTGCTAACCTGAAGGGAGAAAAGAGCCATCTTTGAGGAATTGAAGCACGATATCCAGTTAGGACAATGGCATGGTTTCTGCGTGTTTTATGCATGTGTGTCAACTCTGTTTGACTGGATAATCACTCACAGGTGCCGACAGGGATGTTTTAATGAGTGTCGATCGGGGATCTACATATTCATTTTTGCAGCCAGAATCTGTTTCTGAGATCGAAGGAAGGTCTGGAATATGGCGTTTTTTCCGCGGACGTCCTGTGTCCTGGGCGATGTTCCTCATTGGTCTTAGTAGTCTGATTGGCATTTTAGCCATCTATCATGTCGTAAGAAACAACCAACAGCGAACTTTGGTGAAGGATGAGGTCCTGCGTTCATGTGGTCTGGCCCATTCCAGATTGCAATATGAATTGACAGCTTTGGTTGATGACATCTTGATTTTGCAGAACCTTCCGACGCTGAAACGCTTTTTTGATCATGAGGGTAAACCAGTTGGAATCGGGATAGAGAATCTCGAAAGCGATCTGATGGCCTTTGCTGATGGTCGACGAGTATATACGACCCTGGAAGTGCTGGATCTGACTGGGAAAGTCTGTCTTTCCATTGGTAAATCGGAGACAGGCAGAGCGGTTGTGCTGGAGGAGATGGGAACCAGAGAACTGGGTTTTCGTTCCCGATCTTTTGATTATACCAAACTCGGTCGGAACAGTCTGTATATCAGCCAGATGGCCCCCTTTGTTGATACGGATAACAAGTCCGGAGCAATCAAACCTGCTATTCAGGCGGGGATGGTTATTACGAATGACCGGGGCGTAAGATGTGGTATTCTGGTGATGACCTGCACTGTATCCCATTTATTCAGGGAATTGCAGCATGTTACGCTGCTGGATGGTGCGCAGATTATGTTGGTTGATGACAGGGGGTGGTTTCTGAGAGGACCTTCTGCCGATCTGGAATGGGGCTGGTGGACTGAACGTGGTGAAACCCTGACTGGCACCTTCCCCGATCTATGGCTGAATTTCCAGGAGAAAGAAGGTTCCACTATTTCAAATAATGGCGTGTTTCACCACACAAGACTTGCTGCTGTCGATATCATCCCGGATACTCTGAGACCTGTTGCGGTCAATGAAGGCGGCGATCTGAAAAAAGTACGGTTGCCGAGTTGGACTCTTGTTTCATGGGTGCCGGATTCCGTTATGGCCGTGTCGCGGCAGGCTCGGTTGATCAATTTGGTTATTTCGGCGGTTGTGAGCAGCATTATCTGGTTATTTATCTGTCTGTCGGTTGGGAGATATATCAACAATCAGACTCGCATCAGCCAGCAACTTGAGCTCAGCAGAAAGCAACTATCGGAAATAACCACCTCTATACCGGGTGGCATATACAGAGCTGCAGCAAGGTTCAGCAAAGGACCGACCGATTTTCGTTTTCTATATCTCAGTGCGCCAGGTGAAGCTCTGTTGCATGCGGAACTTTCTCAACTCACTGCTCCAGGAGAATTTGCAGACCGGATTCATCCCGAGGATCGCAAGCGGGTATTGGAGCAGATCAGCAATTGCTTTGACAAGGTCGGTCCGATGACGGTGGAATTTCGGGTGTTGTTACCCGGCGATATTGTGAATGGGGACGTGTTATGGATTCGCAATACGGCAATTGTCACTATTGACCATGAGCAGGTGCTCTGGAATGGGGCGTTATTTGATATCACGGAGTTGAAGCAGATAGAAGAGGAACTGAAGCTGACTCAGGCCGAGTTGAAGGAGATGGTTGATAAGCGATCTCAACAACTTGCAGATAGTGAACAACGACTAAACCTTGCTATCGAAGCTGCGGCATTAGGTATGTGGGATTGGGATATTTCCACGAATCATGTGCAGTACAGTGACGGTTGGGCGAAGATCCTTGGTTATCGGCAGGATGAAATTGTACCCACTTTATTGGGCTGGGAACGACTCGTCCATCCAGATGATCGCGAGATTGTCAAACGATTCCTTGCGGACAGCTTTGAGGGACATGATCATTCTTATCAGTGCGAACATCGACTCAAGCGCAAGGATGATACCTATGCCTGGGTTCTGGCCAGAGGTATGGTCGTGGAGCGTGATGGCAGAAACAAGCCCATCCATCATGCAGGTGTATGTATTGATATTACCGATCGCAAGCAGATGGAAGCTGATGCCGTTACCCAGCAGCAGCATCTGGAAAACCTTGTTGCCCAGAGGACCAGTGAATTGTCGATTGCGAAAGAGAGCCTGAAGCAATCCGAAAAGATGCAGCTTCTTGGAACGCTGGCAGGAGGGGTTGCGCATGATTTCAACAATCAGCTGGCCGGGATTTCCGGGTATGCGGAACTGCTGGAAACACATCTTGATGATCCCAAGCTGAAACGATATGCAGATGCCATTACAAAGAGTGTTGGACGGGCTGCCGATCTGACTCACCAATTGCTCGCTTTTGGCCGCCAAGGCAAATACATGTCGGTGCCGATAGATCTGAACGGACTGACTCTGGAAGTAGAATCTCTTCTCGCCCACTCCATCGACAAGCGTATCAAGCTGAATCATGTTCTGAATGGGGAAAGTCCCACCGCTGTGGGCGATCCCAGTCTCATGCAGACCGCGATCCTGAACGTGGCTCTTAATGCACGGGATGCGATGCCGAATGGGGGGGATCTGCTATTGAAAACGGATCTTGTGACTTTTGATATGATTGATATCAGTCCACAAGTTGGTGATTTGCACCCAGGCACGTATGCAGTTGTGGCAGTTGGTGATACTGGCATCGGTATGGATGCTGAGTGCCTGGATAAGATGTTCGATCCTTTCTTCACAACCAAGGTTGAAGGAAAAGGTACGGGAATGGGGTTGGCAGCGGTATATGGGACTGTCAAGGATCATGGTGGTGCAATCCTGGTTGACAGCAGGCCCGGGAAAGGGACGACGGTTACGGTCTTCCTGCCATTGACTCGTAATGAAGAAGTGGAAATCGAGCCGGAAGGCGTCCTCGAACCCGCAACCGGGCAGGCACATATTCTGGTTGTGGATGATGAAGATACCCTGCGTGATCTGGTTGCAGATTTACTTCATGATATTGGCTATCAGGTCGTTACCTGCAAGAATGGCCGGGAAGCCGTTGAGTTTTATAAGCAGGCCTGGAAATCTTTGGACCTGGTCATCCTGGATATGGTCATGCCCGAATTATCAGGACGTGAAACCTTTCATGAGATGAAGCGCATCAATCCAAAGGTGCGGGCTCTGCTTGCATCAGGGTTCAGCGTCAATAAGGATATGGAAGCGGCTCTGAATGAAGGGATCATCGGGTTTATTCAGAAGCCGTTCCGTTACCATGAATTGTCCCGCATGATCGCTCAGGCTCTTACGACTACTGCTCATCCAGTAAAAACACCGGTTTGATCTGCTTTGGTCCGGGCAAATAAAAACCCGCACGGATCGTGGTCCATGCGGGTAAAAGAATGACTGTCGATCAGAACGACAACGTCATGTCTGCCTTATTGGGCGTGCTTGGCCAGGTAGTCGGCGACACCTTCAGCACTTGGCTTCATTGCTTCTTCGCCTTTCTTCCAGTTGGCTGGGCAGACATCGCCATGCTCTTCGTGGAATTGGAGCGCATCCACCAGGCGAATGGCTTCATGGACACTGCGACCCAGTGGCAGGTCATTGATCACGGCACTGCGGACAATACCTTCTTTATCAATCAGGAAGAGACCGCGCAGAGCTACAGACTCACCGAAAAGGACGCCATAGTCACGGGCAATCTGCTTATTCAGGTCTGCAACCAGTGGATATTGGATATTGCCGATACCACCCTGATTGACTTCCGTATTTTTCCAGGCAAGATGGGTGAAATGTGAATCGACCGAAACGCCGATGACTTCACAATTGCGAGCTTTGAACTCAGCAAGAGCTTTGTCAAAGGCGATAATTTCAGATGGGCAGACGAAGGTGAAATCGAGGGGATAGAAGAAAAGAACAACATGCTTGCCGCGGAAACTGGAAAGACTGAACTCTTCATTGAAAGAATTGTCAGGCATGACTGCGGTTGCGGTAAAATCCGGGGCGGCATTTGTAACAAGAGTCGACATAAACGTCTCCTGGAAGGTATAGATGTTAGGTATTTTGGAAGGGCTTGAGAAAGAGAATGTCTCTTAATGCTGGGGCTGGGTCAAGCCTTATTTATCATTTTTACTCAATAATAGGCTCAGAGACAGCTTCTGTCAGCAGGTCCCTTTCCGAAGGAGAAAGCAGGATGTCATTCAGAATTTTGATATGACGACCTGCTTCTGGTGCCATTTCATGGCCGGGAAATTCACTAAGATACGTGTCAAAAGCAACTTTCGCCAAGGGATATTGACGAGCTTTAAGTAAAGATATGGCTCGCCGGTAAGCAATATCCCCGGCACCAGGGTCCGATGAATGGCGTTCCAGATAAAGGTCACTTTCCACGGCGGCCACATCGTGTTTGCCATAGGCATGATTTATGGCTGAGGAAATATCCATGGCCAATCCAGCTGTTGCTTCGTTTTCCTGGTGGCTGTAATACTGCCAGGCAGCAATATCACTACTGATCACCGGAGCAAAAATCAGCAGGAGCAACATGCCAACTGCGGCCACAAAAATGCACGCAGATCGCACGCCACTGAAAATCTGTTTCTTGACCTTTTCCGCCCGGCTCTTGAGTTCCATGCGTACTTCATTCCTGGCCTCCCGGTCCTTGATGGACATGATGATGGTCCGGGAATGATCGGAAGCGCAGCGTTTACACACACACTGTCCCGAAACGAGCACCACGCATCGTTCGCAAACCGGAGTATGGCAGCGAAAGCAGTCACCAATCTGTCGATTTGAACCCGAACACATGCAGCTCATTGCGAAAGCCTTTCATGAATAGGGTGATGGTGAAAGGAGGAAAGTGGACTGTCGCTTAATGCATTCGCCTGTTGCGGCAAAAGGGATGTTGTATTAGTTACAATTTAGTCTTTATGAAGAATTGCTGCAAGTTTAAATGTATTACAATAAATTTAGAGTCTGTCGCTTGTTGCCTGTATGAGAATGTTTGCATGAAGCTCGGACTTGCTTCTGTTGTCATGATGAAAGTTTTGAAACTCAGGCAATGTCATGTCAGACAACACGCCAGGCAACATGACGTACGGCTTTGCCTTTTGAATGCCAGAGCCGTTCAAAATCCGTTTTCAGGTCGACGATATCTGCAATGCCATTATGGTCTGCATGGTACATGGGGAGTTCTGCAATCGCTTCATGGACGAAGTCGAAATACGGCTCGTCGTCGGTGCTGAAATGAAAAACACCATTTGGTTTCAGTTTAGCTGCCAGACGGCCAAGAAATTCACTGCACAGCAGACGACGAGCTTCATGCTTACTCTTTGGCCATGGGTCTGGACACAGAATATGTACGCGGTCCAGACATTTATCTGGCAACAGAATGCCAATGAGTTCCCAGGCGGTACTCACAAAGAGCTGGGTATTTTCCAGCTTTCGACGTTCCAGTTTGCGTTCGACCCGATGCACGCGACCTGCGAGAATATCACAGGCGATAACCAGTCGTTCAGGGTATCGTGCCGCCAGATCACAGGTAAAACCTCCTTTGCCACAACCGAGATCAAGTTCGATCTGATTGTAAACTCCTGGAGGTTCCCAGGTCTCGTATTGTTTATGGAGGAAAAAGTTGTGAACCACACTCAAGCCCGAGCATTCATCTATTCTCAGATCAAAGGGCCTAAAGTATACAGGTCACCCGCCTGTGTGGCAACTTGAGTTCAGGCAGGACCTGATGTTAGTCATCGGGCTGAGGCTTCACCATCTACATGGGCGTCTGCATACAACGTGTTCTTCCAGCGTGCGTCATGATTTCGAGGGATATCCCGGGCCACAGAATTTCCGGCATCAGTTACCGGATTTTCTATACGAAGACCACTAGCAAGATAGCTATAGTGTGACTGGGAGGAAGTAGCTGGCGTATTTTGGCGGCTCGGGCAGGTAAAAATTTTCCCCTCGGCAATGTAATTTTCTCCGATTAAGGGAGCAAATGAACCACTATTGGTTGGGGTCGATGGAACGCTGGCTGGAAAATATCCATCATTGTCGTCCACATACATGAGCATCGACAGACCTATTCCTTTCAGATTATGTGAACAATTTAACCGAAAATAATTTGCTCGGGCTTTGATGCAGACTGGAATAAGCAGTGCAGTGAGTACAGCAATAATAATGAGAACTATCAATAGTTCCGCACGGGTGAACGGGGTGCTTCTCATAATCAGGTTGCTGCCATGCATGATTAGTCGTAGTCGTGGCGGGAGCCATCGTATTCGCCATTGAGGCGATCAAGCTCTTCCTGCATCCACTCTTCCCAGCGTTGTTTCTGTTTCTGTTCCCACTTTTCGAGGTGCTCATTGGGAGCATCTTTCTCGATTTTGGTGAGACGTGCTGGCTGTGGAGGAGACTCAAGCTCGTCCTTGAGCATGGATGAGGTGATGACGTGGGTCTTTTCCGGTTCTTTGAAAAAAGTATTTAAGGAAAATAATCCAGAACCCTTTTGGTTTGTCAGAGCACGTGTACTTCGCATGCTGAGAAAAACCGCGAAAATCAGGTGAAAGACAACAAGCAACTCGTGAATGAGATGCGAGGATTTATTGAGCGTTACATATTCAAGAATAACCAGAGCACCAAGTGTCGGAACCGACATGACAATGAACGGAAAAGCGCTGATTCTGGCCAGCACTGATTCCATCATTCTGGCGACCCAGCCAGGGAAATTGTCCTTGCGCATGTAAAAGAAAGGCAGACCAATCAATCCAACCAGAAGAACCACAAAGAATAAAGTCGACAGAAAAAATTTGTCGACGACGATGATGACAACCATCAGGAAGTTGGCCAACAGCAGGAGATCGGGTTGCTGTGCGACCTGAAAATTGGATGAGACGGTCTGAGTAAAACGACCAGTTTGAGAAGAAGAGGCGTTTGAAGGGGTCTGTGGCACGTGCGAATCCGTTCCTTTGACCGTTAAAGTGAATGGCTAAATGGGGGTAGGCCAGTTGCTTAATATACGGAGCAGGTGGAATCTTGGCCAACAGAAGGGATAAATTAGCATACCTTCCTGCGTAGCCTGACTTATTTGTTGTGACTTGAAAGATTGGCTATGCCGAATGTATGAGTGTGAAAGTCCCATTCCCCCCCACCAATCTGGATCATGAACTATGCCTGATGTTTTGACTGCCCAGCCATGTCCTGTCTGTGCCGATGGCCACGCACTATCGTCTTATCAGGTTGGCCAGCATACCATTTACCGTTGTGAAGCTACTGGTACTGAATTTATCGAAGAAGAAGATCTTCCGTATGCAGAGGATCTGATTGCAGGAGAAACTGCTGATGTACCCATCCCTGAAAAGGCTGAAGAATCCACTCCTTCTGGCCAGTATCCATCTCCCTCTACCTCTGTTCCTCTTGACTATACCCATCGTGGCAGTGTGGTCAGTTATCTGAAAAGCGCCATGTCTGAACCTGTCAGACAGGATGCGTCACCTGTGATTTTGCAGGACAAATACGAAGTGATTGAAGTCATTGCCAAAGGTGGTATGGGGAATGTGTTGCTGGTGGAGGATAATGATCTCAATCGCCGTGTCGCAATGAAAACGATCCTCCCAAAATTCCTCGGCTCCGCGCAATATATCAGCCGTTTTATCCAGGAAGCCCAGATGATCGGGCAATTGGAGCACCCGAATATTGTACCGGTTTACGACGTCGGTTTGGAAGACGATGGTGGCGTGTTTTTCACCATGAAATATGTCCGTGGCCAGACCTTGGAAGAGATTATCACTGAATTAAGAACGGGCAATCCTGCTGCTCATCGTCACTACACCTGGACGAGACGGGCGCAGATCATTCAGGATATCTGCGATGCACTGTCATTTGCCCATCGACGTCAGGTCGTACATCGTGATCTTAAGCCAGCCAACATCATGATCGGTAAATTTGGTGAAGTGCAGGTCATGGACTGGGGAGTGGCTAAACAATTGAGCCTTAATCCCAAGGCTGTCCTGCCGCAGGATGGCTCTGCATCGATATCCGACTTGAAACTCTCTGTGATCAAGCCCTCTGAGACCAAGAATGGCAGTCTGGTTGGTACTGCTTATTACATGTCTCCGGAACAGGCAACGGGAGAGAGTGGGGCTATTACCACGGCTTCGGACCTCTATTCCCTGGGGGCAATCATGTATGAATTGTTTACCCTGGAGAAGCCACACCAGGGTAAAAATGTTTACGAAGTCCTGGCTTCCGTCATTCGCGATCAGCCAGCAAATATGACGACCGTCAAAGCTGTAGAGCAGGGCACGGTTCCACTGGAGATCGAATACATCGGGCGCAAAGCAATGGCGAAAGAACCAGGTGACCGCATTGAATCGGCAGAATTATTGAAGGCTGAGCTCCAGCTCTACCTTGATGGCAACTATCCCATTGTCTGCCCGCATACTGCACTTAAACGGGCGTCAACGTCTTTCACCCATCTGATCGACAATCATGCCAAAGCCATCATCATGTCCATTGTCATGGTCATTGTGGGCCTCCTGTTTGCTGCGGTCGTTCTTACCGCCATACTGGTGACCTGATTATCTCCAAAATGGTGTTGGATAACTTCTTGATCTGTCTCCTGGGTGTGCGACATTAGTTGGGCTTTTGCACCTGTAACTCAACTTCTGGAGAACACCCATGCTCATCGAAGCAAACAGCAGACTTGTTTTTATTGGTGATTCCATCACTGATGCCGGTCGCGATAAAAATTTGGATGGTGAAGGACGCGGCACTGCCTATGGTGGCGGGTACGTCAACCTGATTCATGCTCACATGATGACAACTTACCCGGAACGGCGGATTCGATCGATCAATATGGGGATCAGTGGAAATACTGTTCGCGATCTGGACAACCGTTGGCAGCGTGATGTGACCGATAAAAACCCAGACTGGTTGTCGATCATGATTGGGATCAATGATGTCTGGCGGCAATTTGACATGGCTATGGTCCCCGAATGCCAGGTGCATCTTGACGAATATAAAGAAACGTTGACCAGGTTGGTATCTCAGACCCGCCCCACCGTCAAAGGGATGGTTCTGGCCACGCCTTACTTCATTGAATCCGTACGAGAGGATGCCATGCGCGTGCGGATGGATCAATATGGTGCTGTGGTCAAAGAACTCGCCAGTGAGTACGACTGCATTCTGGTCGATACCCAGGCTGCATTCGATCATCACTTGCAGTATTTCCACTCAGCAAATCTGGGTTGGGACCGCGTTCATCCATCTACGACCGGCCACATGATTATTGCCAAGGCATGGCTACAGGCGGTGGGATACAGCTGGTAAAGGTTACCAGGGATGCCACCCAAAACGGGGCAGCCTCACTGGCTGTCCCCGTGCAAGTTGCCAGATGCGGCAACAGCCGAACGTTTACTCGGAGCGGTCGATCATACCACCAGCAGAAAAGCCATGACTGGTCAGGGCAATCTGCTCGAGTTCTTTTATTTCACGTTCGCCAAGATTATTAAAAACGGTATCGGCCAGACGTCTCGCTTGCTCTGAGCTGATATCCGCAGGAAGAACAATCAGGCGGACGGTTGTTCCATCATCGATATCAAGGTTTTCAACCGGGGTGAAGGCACCATCAGAGTAAGTCGCTTTGATGTAGCGTTTCATAAAGAGCGCGTGTCCAATCCTTTGGCTTTGTCGATATGAGGTATCAGGTTGACGCTGTTCAGCGATGACCTGCGTGCATGGCTGCAACAATTTTACCATATACATCTTTTCCGACAAGAGCAAGAGCTAAGATTGAGGCTGCTCCACCTCAGAGGAGATCAAGGCGCTCCCTGATCATGTAATAGCCTGATTTCTTCCATCGATAAAACGCGATCCCATACCGAGAGTTCATCAATCTCTCCGGCAAACCACGAATCGGGATGGGCCTCTCCACCATATTCCAGGATCGACGCACCAACTCCAATATTGGCAAAGCTAAGAGTATCTGGTTTCTGGCTGCTGAACAACTGTTCTTGAGTCAGATTCTCTTTTGCCACTTCTTTTCCATCCAGATAGATTGCCATATAGGGGTGCTCGGTATCCATATCATATATCGCAATCACTAGGTGCCAGTTTTCGTCCTTGATCATCTCTGTACCCAGAATCCAGCTTTCTTCACCTGCGGTATCTTTCAAATAAAGACCAGGAGCAAAAGGATAATGCAGGGATTGCCGATACAGTGTCCAGCCCTGCTTCCGACTGAGCGATAACAAGATTTGTGCCTGTTCGATATTCGAACGGAACCAGCATGCCACCGTCATTTGCGTCGGTGGGGGATAGCTTATTTGTCTGCGTAAAGCAATAAAGTCGTAATGCCCATCAAAAAACGCCGCAGATTTGTGATCCCAACGACCAGCCCCTGCTATGGGCATGGCATCACCCCTGTATTCACCATCCACCCCATCCGGCAAACTGGCAGCTGGTCCTGATGGAAATGGGTTCGAATCAGGTTCTGGTGCTTCGGCAGAGTTGGTCAGGTAGTATGGATCACTGGCGTCAAAGGTGTAGTAAAGCCGCAGATGCTCATCCTGTCGCATCTCCCGGGAAAGGTTTTGCCAATGGGTGAATTGGGCCGTATGACGTTGTCGAGCCACTACCGATGACCCCAACAGCACCACCAGAATAAGGATCAGGATGACCAGCAGCAATTCATGCAGCGTAAATGCAGAGCGTTCTGAGAATTGGGAGGAAGGGGTCATGACGGCAACATTTCCACGTGGTGACTATTGGAAACGGCAAACCTACACGCAGTGCGTCAGATGGCAAGGTGTTCTGGGTTTCTGCGCTCTGCCATCGCTTGGCTAAACCTATCTGAAATTAACAAAAACATGGCTCCTCCGAGCAAAGCCAGATCATACGGTTGAGAGGTATTCGGACATTATGCAGAGTAATAGCAACAACCGCAACCAGGAATCAGGGGAGTATATGTGAACATGAAAACAGCAATGAGCGGTTTTGAGCGAGTAAGTCGGACCTTAAACCGGCAGTCAGTACCACAACTCGCTTACAACGAAAGCCTGTGGGGTGAAACCGTTAAACGCTATACACAGGAAGGACATCTTCAGGAAGGAGAGGACGTTGGGAAGCATTTCGGCTTTTGCATGCGCTCATGTCCATGGATCAATGGAACGGCAAACCTCGATTTTGAAGAGCAGATCCTGGAAGAGACGGAAGAAACCGTTCTTTCTAAAAATGGCAACTACGCCTCATTACGTCGTAAGAAATCAGGATCAGGCACTCCTGAACATGTTGATTTTGATGTCAAGGAACGGGCTGCCTGGGAAGACCTGATAAAACCTCACCTGACAGCCTTTGATGATCGTCGCCTCAATCGGGAAGGCTATCACTCCGGCAGACAACAAGCTGCCGAACAGGAGCAGTTTTTTATCTGGTCGGGTGTCGGTCCATTTGAGCAGATACACCCGGTTTGCGGTCACGAGTACATGTGTATGGGGATGGCACTCGATCCTGACTGGATCAAAGACATGGTGTTGACCTACGCAAACTTTACCATCATGCACCTCGAAGAGCTTTTTGAGAATGACGTTTTGCCGGACGGCTTTTTCTTTTATGAAGATATGGGGTTCAAGCAGAGGCCCTTCATGTCGCCTGCCATGTATAAAGAACTGATACAGCCAGGTCACAAACTGCTGTTTGATTATTGCCACAGCAAAGGCCGCAAAGTCATTGTGCATTCATGTGGCTTTGTTGAGCCACTTGTCCCGGGATTAATTGAGGCGGGTATGGATTGTCTTCAGGCTATGGAAGTCAAGGCTGGGATGGACATGCCACGGCTTGCCAGCCAGTTCGGAGATCAGATCGCATTTTATGGCAACGTTGATGTCCGCGAGCTTATCTCGAATGATCGTTCCTGTATTGACGCAGAGCTGGATAAAAAGGTCTTGCCGGTGCTTGCGCAGGGTGGCAGTTACATCTTAAGCAGCGACCACTCAATTCCCCCGGAAGTCGATTACGACACCCTCTGCTACTTCTTCGAACAGAGCCATCGACTCGCCCAGGCTGCAGGTGCACTTGCCTGATCAGTGGCTCCATCAGATTGCGGAAAGAACCCGAAGCCGTCAGCACCTTCCCCAGTAAGGAGTTGACGGCTGAAGGCTTTTTGCTATCTTCAGCATATCGTATGAGCGCAAACCGGAAAGCAGGTAAAAGGTGAGTACAGGAGCTGGTCTGACAATTCTCGGAGTATGTCTGGTGCTGAGCGCTATCGTCCTTGGTGCCGCAGCCTATACCTGTTGCCAGCTCTTTCTTACGCAACAGCAGATAAAAGATGCCCGGCAAAGTTCGTCTCGTCGTCAACTATCTGACAAGCCGCGCAAGCCAGTCTCACCTTTCGATGAAAAGGGCAACAAGCCAAATCTCATCGAGCTGGAATAAGCCTCATTCCGGTTTCAGCGCGACAGCTTCCTTCGGACCGAGGAACCTGGGACCGGTTCCCAGCACATTCACATCCAGAAACGCCACTGTCCGGGCCAGAACTTCACGCCACCGCACCACGTTTCCGCCATAGGTCACATCATCTGCGGCCAGGCCATACGCCTCGATACCGTAATGATCTGCCAGGTACAGTGCCCGTTCGCAGTGAAAAGCCTGACTCACTACTATCAGCCGATGTTGTCCAAACACCTTTCGTGCCCGGATGATCGAGTCCAGCGTCCTGAATCCCGCATAATCCAGCGTAATATGTTCCGCCGGCACCCCCGCTTTGATCAAGTCATCCTTCATATCCTGCGGTTCGTTATAATCCATCCGTGAATTATCGCCGCTCAGCAGCAACCCGCGTACCTT
>MDTD01140642.1_pt1 | contig 13088 bp, 17 predicted proteins | sample 811221 | NCBI WGS metagenome assembly MDTD01 (sample SAMN05326646, study PRJNA326480) | marine metagenome | isolation source: seawater | place: Pacific Ocean: South West | collected 2011 | reverse complement strand
ATTCATATTTTTCTAATACTTAAATGCCTTCCACACTATCCTCTTCATCCATTGTTTTTAATTCTACTCATCTACGCACCCAAAAACACATAAACACACGCTCCCCCACACAAATTTTTTTTTCACACAATACAAAATCCAAATTGATTTCTCTAATATCCACCTTTATTCCTAAACATGGCACCCACCACATCTACCATGGCTAACAAATCCCGTTATCAACGGGCTCTTGTTGCCGCTCCCGGTAAACCCCAACCTAAGGGCAGTCCTTCCCAACGCGAACTTCACGCCCAACGAAAAGCCAATTGGACCGCCATGCGCCATCAAACACACACCTCCAAAGAACATCTCACACAAACTGTTCTTGATGCTGTCTCTATGTGTAGTGAATTCAAGAAGACACAACGTGCCGGAAAAAACACAAAAAAACTTCTCCGCAACATCATGACAAGGAAAGCCAAGGACCATAGCTTCGCCCAGTTTTATCAAATCTCAGAAGATTTCTCTGACTGGAGCACCGCCCTCCACTTCCTTGCTTCTCGCCCTCAAGATGTTGAACTCAATACCTCCCTCGCATTGGTTGCACAGCAGATCATCAACTCTGTCATCCCACAGATTGAACCACTCACACGTACCCCCGCCCAATCTCCACTTCAATTTGAGGAACCCAAGCATACTCTTTATGAATGTGGTGAATGCGAACACCTTTTCCGCTATGATGGTCCTATTGACAAACATCACTGTCCCTCATGTTGTTGTATTACACATGATGCCCAGGTTGTTGATGAATCCGAGGGACTCACCGAAGTTCATACTTACTTGGATGGTTCTGTTAAGTATGTCAAAATTGCTGGATACGCCAGTGGTTTCACCTCTGACAACATTGAAGCATGTCAACAAACTCTCGACCACATTGATCAACTCATCCACGCTTCACCAGATAAGATGTATTTTATCTGGGACAATGACCAAGACGGTGATGGCGCACTTCAGTATATTCTTCGACAACTCACTTCCACATACTCTAATGAGTATATCGGATTTATCCGAGTCAAAAGAGATATTGACCCCGACAATCTCATCATGGGAATGGAACATTTTGAAGTCATAAATGTCGTCAATACTACTGAAGAACTCTCAGGTGCTCCTCCCGGTGATTGGAGTTTTCATGGCAAAGTTGGTATTGACAAAATGGTCTTACAAGCCGCTCATCAGTACCCTGAACAACGCAAACTCGCCATCTTCTTTGTCGGTGGCGCTACTACTGTTTTCGGCACTTCACAAGATGGACAACCCGAGGGTGAAGCTCTCTATTGTGAAAGAACATATCCCGATGTTCCAATCTTCATCAACGAAGATGTTTCACGAAACGGTCAAACGTCAGCAGACTTTGGTTGGCCTACTACACGTGGGAGTATTTTCCAATAAACATACCCACCAAACTACGATTCTATAATTTCTATCAAGACAAGTTAATTACCCAATCGTAAATTAGATTGCTGAGAGCAATCTTAGTGAGAGGAGGTTTTTTTAACCCCATGTCTCCACATTATACTTTTTCACTTTTTCACTTTTTCATTTTTTCACTTTTTCATTTTTTATTTTTTTACTTTTTTACTTTTTAAAATTGATAAATCTAAAAAAACTATTTAACTCACCACAATGCCGCTCGCCTCCTCTGCGAAATTCACCCCTCTTCCGGCTATTTCCGAAGGGACACAAGTTCATCAACATATCGAATTGGTTGTTGATCGAAGTGGAAGTATGAAGTCCTTTGGTAGTTCCATTGCTCCAACATTAAATGAATTTATCTCTTCTCAAAAACAACAAACAGACGAACAAATTCAAGAACTAAAAACTATCATTGAGACTCTTTCTGACGGCGACGAAAAAAATACTAAGATAACAGAACTTAATACTCTTGAAAATCATACCGTATCTACCATTAATCTCACTACATTTGATAATATGGTAGAACAACCATGGTGTTCATCCGAACTGTCCATTCTTCCTAGAATCACAGAAGCAGAAGTTAAACCTGAAGACGTAAAACCACGTGGTATGACAGCACTACTTGATGCAATGTATAACGCATGTAATAATATTTCTGAAATGGAAAAAAATAAAACATGTGAGTTCAAAGGTATCGTAGTTACTATGACCGATGGACAAGAAAATAAAAGTGAAACATCACATGCAACACTTACCGAAAAAATTAAAGAACTTACCGATATGGGCATTACATTTATGTTTCTAGCAGCAAATCAAGATGCTATTGCAGAAGCCGCTAAAATGGGCATTTCAAAAAACAATGCTCTAAATGTTGGCACCACACAAGAAAATTATGGTAATGCTATGCGAGCGGTAAGTGGAAATATTGCTAGAACACGAACTGGTGATAGTGCTGGTTTCTCAGGTCTTGAAAGAGCAGCAAGTTCAACACTTCGTTCAGTCGAACGTTCTCAAACAGAACCACAAAACGGTTATACACTTGAACGTTCCCCTCCTGCAGGTCTTCTTTGTCGTCAATAAATTAAATATTTAATAATGTTAATTAAAATATAACATATTTAAAAGTTTCATCTTAATAATAAATATTATCTATGCCACCAAAAAATAAACCAGCAAAAGAAAAATCTGTAACAAAACCAGAAAAATCTGTAACAAAAAAAAGTAAATCTATAAAAAAAACAGAAAAATCTACACCAAAAACAGACAACTCTAAAACACAAGAAAAAACAAAAAGACCACTAACTGCATATCAGATTTTTATGAAGGAAGAAATAGAAAAACTCAAAACAACTCAACCCACATTAGAACACAAAGAACGATTTAGTATGGCTGCTCAAAAATGGTCTGAACAAAAAAAAATTAATTCTAAATAACTACTACTAATCCTAAATTTTTTTTTATTTTTTTAGATTTTTTAGATTTTTAGATTTTAAAATTGATTTTTCTATAATTAAATTTTATCATACCTATGGCAACTCGTGCTTTCGAACCTGCTTATTTTGCTTCTCCACGAACACCTGGTGAACTTATCACTTTTGAATATTCTGGTGGAAGAAATCCAGGAACAGTAAGAACTGTTCGTTTTGCTTCATGGTTTTGGGCATGGGGAGAACGACAAGGATTTGGTGAAGGCTATATGCAAGCCTATGATTTAAATGGTGTGTATAAAACATATCTTTATTCCAAAATGAGTAAAATTGGCTGTGCTCTTGTTCCTCCTTGGAAACATTCTGAAACACAAGAAGAGTCTAGTTCAGATTCAGAACAAAATTCAGTCTCCGATTTTCTGTCAAAACTTTCACAAGGAGACAAAATTTGTTTTAAATATTCTGGTGGTAGTTGGCCTGGAGTACCAAGAACCCTATTCTTTCATTCATGGTATAATGCAGGCCCTGTCCGTGGAAAGTATATGATGGCATGTGACTCTAACGGAAATTTCAAAACCTTTCATTGTTCAAAAATTAGTGATCTGAGTCTAATTTCACAGTCTAATTCAGAGACAAAAACACAAAGTGAAAATAATCTCTCTAATTGGACTTCCTGGATTAAACAAGGTGATATTATTGAATTTAAATATATGGATCAAACAAATATTCGTAATGTTAAATTTGTAGAATTTATGAATAGAAATTGCGCACCAAAAACAAAAATTTTGTGCTATGAAGATTTTGAACATGGTGGATATACCAAAACATTCTTTATTGATAAAATGACAATTCATAAGATTTTTGAAGAAGACGACAAATATGATAGTGAAAATAGTATTTCTTCCCCACAAGAACTTCATACTGAAATTAAACATTTAGAATCTAAACAGGAACTTCTATGTAAAGAAATGAAAGCCCATATTGATTCTCAAAATATAACTATTGGAGAATTAAAAAAAAAATGTTATGAACTTGAAGAAAAATGTTCAGAACTTGAAGAAGAAAACTCAACACTTGAAGAAGAGTGTTTAGCACTTCAAGAAGACTGTTCCGTACTTGAAGAAGAATATTCGACACTTCAACAAAAGTCGTATAATCTTGAAAATCAAGTTCAACATTCATATTCTATCATGAATACACATAAAAAGCGTTTTCCTTCAACATGGGAATCTGATTTTGTTCCAAAAGAACATTCTGGTTGGGAAGTTATTAATCCACCAACTTCTGAATAAAAAATTTACATTTTATAAATTATATTACTCATTTTAAATAACTACTAGACTATTTGTTGTATATAAGTGAGAGGAGGTTTTTTTTTGATAATATATTTACAAATCAAAAATTGATTTACTTTATTAATGCTCTAATTATGTGCAGTCTTTCAACAACTCAAATGGCACTTGCTTTTCATCCTGATTCTAAAGTAAAAACACAAGAAGCATACAATTGTGTTGCTAATTTCTTAGATTCATTAGAAGAACAAGAAATTAAAGAGGAAATAGTATCAGAATCAAAAATGCAAAACAAAAATCAAAAAAAAATACAATGATTAATTTAGCTATTCAAGTTTTAACTGAAAAAAATGATTTACATTTTAGAACTATTTGGATTGAAATAGAAAAATTAGGTTACAAACCTCCAAGAGGAGGTAAAACACCTTGGTCAACACTACGTACGCAAATGAGTTCTAAACCAGAAAATTTTACAGCAATTGGGAGGGGGATATATAGATTAATATCATAAATTACAAATTTTATTTTAAATAATACAAATACAAAATTGATTTTTTTTAAAATTCTAATAAACTGAAATGGACTCAAAAACTTCTTCCGATACCACACCTACCAAAAAAGAGATCTCCGAGACAATTGGACTTGGTCTCCTCGAAAACTGCGCTAAAAAAGGTGACGAAGCTAATTCTAAGCTAGCTGAAAAAACATTAAAACAAGTTAATACAGTGGGTTTTGCTAATGCATTGGAACAGATGGCAAAAGATTGTTTTAAGCATCCCAAAACTGGCCAACCACTTAGTTATTCCGAGATGCGAATGTTTTATGGTTAAATATCATATAATTATATAATTGAGATATAGTTGCTCATACTAGCAACACCAGTGAGTGGTTGTTTTTTTTATTTATAGATTTTTAGATTTCAAAATTGATTTTTCTAATATTCTATTTTATCAAAAAAACCGCATAGTTATGCCTTTCCCCACCGCTCCAAAGAACCTTGTTTCGCTTTCTGCTCTTCCTGCTTCCTCCTCCAAATCCAAAGAGGAGATTGCTTCTGAGAAGCAGAAAAATGCTGAAAAATGGAATGAAGCTCTTCATGAGGGTATGGAGCAAGCTGCACTATTGGTTTTTCAAGCATTGACGAATACAAGAGAAACAGGTTCTGAACTTGAAGAAACAATCGTACAAAATTGGTATGAATGTGTAAGTGAGTTTGAAGATACAGACACAGCAAATAGAAAAGGTCAATATCCACAACTGATGCGACGTTATGATTTCAGTAGGGATTCCAAGTTGAAACTTCTTGAAGGTTCTGACGTTTCAAATCCCACCAAGTTTGATAAGGCTACTGGTAAAACAGTAGAAGTACCTATTACTCTTGGAATGATGCTTTCATGGAAAGATCCAGAAGGTCGTGAATTCACACGTCCAGGAGAACGTCTTCGTGCAACAATGAGTAATTGGTTGCCTGCTGGTAAATCTGTACTAATTTTTCCTGTCAGAACAAAAGATAAGAAAATGGTTCCATATAAATTTGATATTAAAATTGTAGATGATGGAGCTATGGGAGATACTGAAAGTAAGTATGATTGGGTTAAATATAATTAAATAGTAAATGAATACTGAATAAATAAATTATTGATACAAGCGAGAGGAAGAAATTTTTTTAGATTTATATTTTTTTAAATTGATTTTTCTATTATTATATTTAATGACACCCTCCCAAAAAACCCAACTCCTAAAATTGCATACAGAATTTACTAAAAAATTAAATATAGCAATCAAAAAAAAATATAGTATAGATAGAATAAATTTTTATGAAAAAAAATTACTCCTAATTCAAAACCAACTTAAAAATTATTAATTAGTATCATAATACTATGATTTTATTTTTTTAGATTATTAGATTTCAAAATTGATTTTTCTATAATCTTAAATTAACCAAAGTTAGTTTAACATGGGTCCTATTTCTGCCGCAACTCTTGCCAACAAACTTTTCCTTGCTCTTTCTGAGATGGAAGATTTCAAATATAATCTTGATCAACTTAATACGTTCCATCAACAAATTAAAACACCTCAGAAAACAGCAAAAGCTCGTTCGTCGGCATGGCAAGCATTTCGTTCTGCAAATAAGGGATTGAAAGAAGATCTTCCCGCATGGGAAGATATTAAAAACAATCCCGAAGAACTTGCTAAATATCAAAATATGGCCGACGAAATCAATAATGAACGAGGATTTACAGACGAAGATCCCAAAGTTTCTAAAAAACGAAAATCAGAGGAACGAAAAAATGCGATCAAAGCTGCAATTGTTGCAGAGAAACAAAAAAAAAATATTAAAATTACAGAAAATGTAGATAAACCTTTGGAGAAATCCGAAGATAAACCTGAGGAGAAATCCAAAGATAAATCTGAGGAGAAATCAGAAGATAAACCTGAGGAGAAATCCGAAGATAAACCTGAGGAGAAATCAGAAGATAAACCTGAGGAGAAATCAGAAGATAAGTCTGACAAGACAAGCATTTCTTTTGACGAAATTGACGAGAATAATGACGGTGTTATTTCTCGTGAAGAATTCGAAAAATTTACTCGTAATTCAGATTCAGATAATGACTCAGAAGATAATTCTGAAGAAAATATTCAAAATGACGACAATAAACCACTTTATACCGGTAAATGTCCTAATACAGCACTTAGTAACTTTAAGGAATGGGTTCTACAAGAAAAAGGTTTAGAATTAAATTCTAAGATTTCAAGAGACGATCAAGCTGCTTATAAAACAGAATTTAATTTTGATCCAAAAAAATATGATGAAGATTGTCCTTGGTTTGAGTTTATCCAAAATAATATGCGAATTGAATAAGTTCTTCATAGCTTTCAAAATTTACTTAAATAGATTTAAATTTTTTTAGGTAATTTTCATTTTTTTATTTTTTTAGATTATAGATTTCAAAATTGATTTTTCTGTTATTCTTAAATAAGTCTTAACAACTTACCAGTACAGTTATGCCCGGCAAATCCACTTTCGCAAAAATCGAGGAGCTAATCACCGCTCTTTGTGATCTTGACGATTTTGAATATGACGAAGCTCAAATGTGGGAGTTTGTTAAAAAAACAGGTATTAAAATTAAGGAACCTTCCACTAAATCACAAAAACCACGTCGTTGTGCAGCTTGGGCTCTGTTTCTAGCAGAGAATAAGAAAGGCATGGACGATACTAAGGCATTGTCAGAACAGTGGAATAAGATTAAGGAAGCAGATTCCGAAGAATATAAGAAATATGTAAATATGGCACAAGAAAAAGATAAGGAAAATGGTCTAGAATCATCCGGTTCCAAAAATTCCTCCCAAACAATGGAGAAGAAATTGACTATGCAACTTATCAAAGAACGAACCGAAGGTACAGAAGACGAAAATAAACCGATCTTTGTTGGAAAAAAAATTGATAGTCCTACTAATAATTATAAGGAATGGAAAAAAGCTCAACTAGGTATTCCACCTGAATCTTCTATTCCAAGAGCAGATTATAATAAATATAAAGAAGAAGATAATTTTGATCAAAAAAATATGGATGGTATGGATTGGGATAATTATATTAGAGACAATATGGCATTTGTAGAAGATATCTAAATTAAATGATATTTAATAAATTTACATATTTTAGATTTATATTTTTTTAAATTGATAATTCTATTATTTCTATTAACTAAAACATGGACATCCACGAAAAAAACTTCACCAAAACTCTTCGGACATGTAAAACTACATTTAATAATATGTATTGGAGTTTCTTGCAAACCAAACAACAAGAATGGTGGCAAGAAATTGTTAGTCAATATAAAAAAAAACATAATTCCATTATTCACCTAGTTTCATTCCTATATAAACTTTATATTTCAAAAACCAAACTAGTTAAAACTGTCAAATCAGTTGAAACTGTAAAACCAGTTGAACCAGTCAAACCAGTTGAACAAGTCAAACCAGTTGAACAAGTTAAACCAGTTGAACATGTCAAACCTCTTGAACCTGTCAAACCTCTTGAACCTGTCAAATCTGTTGAATCTTGCAAACCAGTTGTTAAGAAGCCTAAATGTTATTGTGCTAACAAACACACTCCTTTATCAAATTATAAAGAATGGAAAAAAAATCAAATGGGATTTAAATCTTCTGATTCTGTTCCTACAAATATAATGAATAAATGGCAAAAAGAAGATAATTTTGATAAAAATCCTAAAAAATACACTGCAAATCTACCATGGTATAATTATATTACTCTTAATATGGATTAAATTTTCAAATTATTTAATAAGTATGAATCATTTTTCCAAATTATTTAATAAATGTAAATCATTTTTACTAAGCACCAATCTTTTTGAATTTTTTTCTATTACTTTTTTTGCATTTCCATTTTCATCTTTTTCATCACTATCTACTTCTGTCTCTTCTTCTTTATCCATAAATGTTGGAATTATTTTTTGCATTTTTTTCATATTATTTTCATTTTCTTCAAATTCTTGATTGTAATTCTCTTCATCTTCATCTTCATCTTCATCTTCCTCTTCATCTTCTTCCATATCTTCTTCCATATCTTCTTCTTTCCTATCTTCTTCTTCCATATCTTCTTCTTTCCTATCTTCTTCTTCCATATCTTCTTCTTCCATATCTTCTTCATCATATTCTTCTTCCTTATCTTCTTTCTCTATTTTATATTTATTTTTAGTTTTATAAATTATATTAACATTATTATTCCCAGTAGTTAATTCTTTTTTATATTCATCTAAAACATTTTCTGCTATACTTCTAATTAATTTATCTAAATTCATATTCTCACTTGTTTCTTCTAATATATTATAACTAATTTTATTATTATTTGTCTGTACTTTAATTTGTTCTAATAAATCACCTGGTATATTTAATAATACTAATGTAAGATCAATATAACCTAATTTATTTAATGTTTTCATTATTTCATTTATATTTTTATTTTCTAAATTTTTTATATTACTTTCTAATTGAAGTATTAATAATGATTTATTATGTTTCAATAAATTCATTTTTTTTTGAAATAAATATAAGTATTGACATTTAACTATTTTTTTTAAATTTGTGTCTTTTATTTTATCTAATTCATTTTTAACATAATCTCTATCAACTGAATTTAATAATTTATTTATTTTATTTTTTATTAATTCATAATTTTTAAAAATATTATTATAATCCATATAATATATATAACAAAAATATTTATTTATTTTTTTTTATATCATTAATATATATATATATATATGAATTGTACAAATAATTTTATATTATTATTTATTTGTATAGGTTTTATATTATTCTTAACTTGTTATTTTAATTTTGAAAACTATAAAAAAATCCATGGTGGTTCTATCAGTGATAATCCCAAATTAAACGCTATGATAAATAATGGTATTTTGACAGATGAACAAAAAATGAAAGAATTAGAAGAAAATATAAAAAAATCACAATTAAAAGTTAAAAAACATAATAATATTTATAATAATCTATTAACTAATTTAACTTCAACAGAAGATGAAATAGAAAATGCAGAAGCCAATTTAGAAGATGCTAAAAATAATTTATCATTAGCAGAAATTAATTTATACCTAAAAAATAGTCTTATTTTATTAAAAAAAAATAAAAATCCCAAAAAAAAATCATTACTAGAATTTAATGTAGCATTAAATAGATCTAAACAATATAATATACAAACTATTATTTCTCTTCATAAAACAAAACAATTAAGAAAAAATACATTAAAATCACCTTCCGATACTTTTTTCAAAACAGAATTATTAAATTCAATTGAAGAATCTGTTCAATATGCCCAACAATCTCATATTAAAGCAAAAGAAGTTTATACTTTATGTATATCAACCGATAATCCCGAAATTATTAAATATAAAGCAGATTTAAATAATTCTAAAAATCTTGCTAAAAATTTAGAAGATAACATTATTAATATTAAAAATAGAATTGCTGAAAAATATAAATTACAAGATTCAATTAAAAATAAACTTTTAATACAAAAAAAAACTACTGATAATAAAGTATTATATGAATCACAAATTCCTTCAAAAAAATTACAAGAATCAGAACAACCTATAACAAAAACTATTATAGAATCAGAAGAAAAAGTAATACCTAAACCTGTTGAGAAAAAAAAAGAAAATAATACTGTATTAGATACAATTACAAATTTATTTAATTTTTAAAATTCTTCTTCAACTTGCCTACATAATGGACATAATATATCCATATTAATTTCTAACATATTATAACATTTATTACAAATCTTATGTCTATTATCAGAACATATATGCAAATATCGTAATGATAATTTTTTATAACAAATTGGACATTCTTCACCATTTATTTCTGATTGAGTAATTTCATCTATTATATTACCTATTTCACATTTTTTACATATACCATTATCAATTCTATTACATGTTTTACATAACTCTAATGTTTTTATTTCATTAATCATATTTTCAAAACATTCTCTATATGAATTAAAATTACATATTTCTTTTGTTAACATTTTGTATTCATATATTCTATAATTTAATTCTGTTGAAGCACATATTTTATCCTTCATAAAATTAAAATTCCATTTAACATTTTTTATATAAGTACTATACAATGATAACTTTTTGAAATCTAAATAATTATTCATTAAATATAATTATATTTTATTTTATATATAATATATATATGAATTTTAAAGTAGAAAATAAAAAAAAAAATTTACAAAAAAAACTTTTAGGAGGTGAAAAAAATGTAATATATATTATTATTATTATATTATCTATTATATTATTTTTTATAATATTATTTACTATGATTAAATCTATAAAAACTACACCTAATAATGTATTATTATCAAATATAAATTTAGTAGATCCTGTTGATAAATTTTTTACTAATATACGTTCAATTACTAAAATAGATGATAAAATAGAAGTAAGTAAAATTATGACTTCATTAAAAACAGATAAAATTACACCTGAATTTTTTTCATTAGCAGAAAATTATTATCTGCAAATTCCTAAATCTCAATTATAATTATATAAAATTGATTTTTTTTTTAATATATAGTTAAATGAATGAATCCTTCTATTCAATCATTGCAAATAAATGATTTAAATGATTTAATAGGTATGGACAAATATATTATACATATGAATAAATGGTACGCTAATTTAAATAAAATTTTTATATTATCATTGGAAGGTAATACTGGTGTAGGTAAAAGTTTATTAGGTACCTTATTTTTAGAAAAAAAAAATTATAATATTTTATATTTTGATATTTCAAGTATTAAATCTAAAAATTTAATTTACGATAAAATTAAAGAATCCTTCAAAACATATGATATTTGTAGTATGTTACAAAATAAAAAAAAAAAATTAGCATTTATAATTGATAATATGGAAAGCAATTCCTTATCAAAATCTGATATAAATGAATTGCATTCCTTATTTATTAAAAATAAAACTATACGACCCGTTATTTTAATTGGTAAATATAATAAAACTACAAATTATCCTAAAAAAAAAATTAATACATTAAAAATATATAATCCTACTGAAAATACCTTATTTAAAATTGCCAAAAAATTTATTAATACTTATAATTATAATATTAATGATATAAATCTTAAATTAATTATACCTAAATGCCAACAAGATATAAAAAAACTTATTATTTTAATAGATCAATTTAAAAATACCGAAAAATTCAATATCGAAGATATTATTATTAAGGATTCTTCATATAATTTATTTACTGATTTTGCTAACTTAGTAGCCAATTATAAAACTATTAAATCAACACTTATTAATACAGATCAGATTATTCTACTTACTTATACATTTCATCAAAATATTTATAATTTTTCCATAAATAATTGTAAAAATGAATATTTAGAAGATTATTTATATGATTGGAATAAACGTATTCTTGAAAGTATAAATTATGAATTTTATATGACTAAAACACAAAATTGGGATTTTCTTAATTATCTTTATTTTACAGGCCCCAAATATATATCTTATACATATAATCAAACTAAAAAAAATAAAAATATATCTGAAAATATAGATTATCCCAAATATTGTTATTTATCTAATCAAAAAAATCTATATAAAAAACTTATCCAAATTTTTAAACATTTTGATTTTTATGATTCTATCAATGAAGATAATTTTAAATTATTTGTTCAATCCTTATTTAATAATAAGGAATCTAATTCTGATATTTTCTCTCAATTAACAAAAGATGATATAGAGTCCCTATCAAAAATTATATAAAAAAATTTATTTATATTACAATTATTTATATTTTAAACATTTTTATAAAATTATTTTTCTTCTTTTTTTTTATTCATTAAATAATGTTTTGCATTATTAAAACGATTTTTAATATCATTAATCACATTATCAAATTTTCTTGATTCTCCCCAAATCTCAATTTTATTTGAGTTACGATTATGATATAAATACGCTATTTCATGTTTTTCAGTAATTTGTTTCAAATAATATCCACTTTTTCCAAATGCTACTGCGTTTGTTTCTTCATCATCTGACGCATCTAGTTCAGTATAATCTTCACCATTCTTAAATGGTGGTTTATGATTTGGACTTTTATAATCATATTTTTTTGATACTCTATCATTCATATCTACTTCCTCTTGAGGTGATAATTCGATTGTTTTATTTTCACTCTGGTTTTCATTAACTTTATCAAAAATTTCTTGTTGAATAAGTTCTCTTTGAGACATCATGTGATTTATATAATTATATAAATAAATCAATTTTAAATAATTTATTTTAATTTATACATTTTTATAAATTTAATATATAATAAATAATTAATAATGAATAACATT
>MDTD01125923.1_pt1 | contig 13088 bp, 15 predicted proteins | sample 811221 | NCBI WGS metagenome assembly MDTD01 (sample SAMN05326646, study PRJNA326480) | marine metagenome | isolation source: seawater | place: Pacific Ocean: South West | collected 2011 | reverse complement strand
ATTTATAACCTCGTGACCATCTTTACGGAAAAATTCTAAAAATTCAGTTCTTATTTCGTTTGTGCTGGTCATCTCTCTCATTAACAAAAGATTCGGCGTGAAAGCACTCATTCTGCCAAAGTCGCGTTTTAACTTGAGAAAAGCAGCCTGTCCAGCTTATCCGACCATCACTTGGAGTATTTGTGAAAGAATGCATTAGCAATGGCCAAATAAAATTGAAAATTAAATTGTTTGTTTATACATTTTTTTAATAATTACTTAATAATTTTGTACAAAAAGTGTTTTTATAAAATTTATGCAACTATTCATTGCTATTTTTCTCTATTTCTGGAAGAACTAATCCATTATTTTCTTTTTCTGTGCCATTTTCTACATCATTTTTACTACCCTCGAGCATCACTTCCTTTAAAATACCAGCGCTTTCCCTAACCTGGCGCTCAATACCCAATGCAATATCAGTATTTTCCGACAGAAAGGTCTTTGCATTCTCACGGCCTTGCCCGATACGTTGATCCCCATATGAAAACCATGAACCAGACTTTTCAACAATACCTGCATTGACACCAAGATCGAGTAATTCGCCAGTTTTTGAAATGCCTTCACCATACATAATATCAAACTCAACAACCTTAAAAGGCGGCGCAACCTTATTCTTTACAACTTTTACACGTGTTTGATTTCCAACAATATCGTCTTTATCTTTAATTGCACCAATTCGTCTAATGTCTAACCGCACGCTAGAATAAAACTTGAGCGCATTTCCTCCGGTTGTCGTTTCGGGACTACCAAACATCACACCAATCTTCATACGGATCTGATTTATGAAAATTACCATAGTTTGAGAACGGGAAATTGAGCCTGTTAGCTTACGAAGAGCTTGGCTCATTAGCCGCGCCTGAAGTCCAACATGAGTGTCCCCCATTTCTCCCTCTAACTCTGCCCGTGGCACCAAAGCAGCAACTGAATCCACGACTAAAACATCAATTGCGCCAGAACGTACCAACGTATCAGCAATTTCAAGTGCCTGTTCGCCTGCATCCGGTTGGGAGATAAGAAGGTCATCAAGATTCACTCCCAGCTTTTTTGCGTAAGATGGATCAAGAGCATGCTCCGCATCGAGGAATGCACACGTACCACCTTCTTTCTGAGCTTCAGCAAGCACATGTAATGCCAACGTTGTCTTACCAGAACTTTCAGGACCGTAGATCTCGATAATTCGACCTTTGGGTAATCCGCCGATACCGAGAGCTATATCAAGCCCAAGCGACCCTGTTGAGACTTCCTCAATATCTACTGCCTGATCCTGTTGACCCAGCTTCATGATCGAACCTTTACCATAGGAACGTTCAATCTGACCTAACGCTGCTTCAAGAGCTTTTTGCTTATCCATGATATCCTTTTCAACAAGACGCAATGCCGATTGCGACATAATAATATTCCTTTCACTTATTTCACAGCGATCTCCGGCTGGCAACCTAAGTACCAACGAATGTCTAGACCCTCTGCAAAGTTAAACAATCACATGTTGTTATAAATGTACCTTATTTGTTCTTTCTTGCAAGTTCTATTTTTGTTCTTTTTTAAAAAAAAATACCCAATGAAAACAATGTAGTATGAGCACCACTTTCTAGCGCATATTTTTCATGTACTTTAAAAGCACTTAATATGATTTGTAATCTTTTCCCAAACAATATGGACAAGTGCAAAATTTAATAAAAATTTAAAATTGACCACAGTAGGCCATTTTCTATTTCCGATTCTATGGAAGGTAGCCATCACAAAATTTGCGTTAGGATTATTGCCGTTCCCTATTTTTAAAAAAATTGACTTTCCCAACATCAATCGGCTCATTGCTGAAAGGTTTGGCAGACTTCAATTTGGAATTTTGTAATGAGAAGTCTATTGGGCCAAGCCCTCAGTTTCCGTCTTCCCTCTTCGGAGTCCCCAAACATAGCTGATTACCTCTGCAACCGCCTGATAATGTTCAGGAGGAACCTCATCGTCCAAATCGACAGTTGCAAAAAGAGCTCTGGCCAATGGTGGGTTTTCGACAATTGTAATGGAATTTTCTTCCGCTATTTCGCGAATGCGTTGTGCAATTAAGTCTTGCCCCTTTGCAACAACCTTAGGAGCTTCCATTTCATCTGAGTCATATTTAAGTGCTATTGCATAGTGAGTTGGGTTTGTAATTACCACGTCTGCATCAGGAACTGCTGCCATCATGCGCTGACGAGCACGATCCTGGCGAATCTGGCGTAATCGCTGCTTTGCGGTTGGATCCCCTTCAGCTTGTTTGTGTTCTTCCTTTACTTCCTGTTTTGTCATTCTCAGTTGTTTTTTGTGTCGATGACGCTGGAAGATTAAATCGGCTATTGCTATCGCTGCAAGAACAGTCAAGACCGCCACTAGCATTTTTAAAAGAGTATCATGCAAAATACTCAAAAAATCTTGCGTTGAGTAGGAAGTGAGAGAATCAAGCCCTGGGATTAGAGGCAGAACTGGAAGTGCCCCAATAATCGCTACTATGCATATTTTTAAAATTCCTTTTGCAAACTCATTAAGTTGATTGGCAGAAAAAAGCCGCTTAGCACCTTTTGTTGGGCTGATTTTTTCAAACTTAAATCCTACTGCTTTTGGAGAAAATACGGGTCCGTTTTGGATCAACGGGCCTGCGATAGCCACCAATACGATAATCAATAAGACCCAAGCCAATGCGCTTCCGACATGTAAAAGTGTATCAGCAAACACTGCAAACACATCACCTGGCTGCATTATGAACAGATGAGGAGCCTCGACAAATGGGATCAATGCGACCTTTACACCATGCAGCGCATAGGGGAATGCAAAAGTGATTAAAAGGCCCCCTGCAAACAACATCAACCACGTATTGACTTCCCGGCTGACGGCTATGTTACCCCGTTCACGGGCTTCATTCAGCTTTTTCGGTGTCGGTTCTTCTGTTTTCTGAGACTCATCGGCCTGTTCGGACATCGAACTTTCCCTTTACGAAAGATTCTTTGGCTACGGCGCTAAAAAACGGCCCATATTGAATTGAAAATAATCAAGAAACCACATCAAGGCAGCTGGAAATGCTACCATCATTACAAATAATCCGATCCAAATTTGTACTGGAAGTGCCACGAAAAAAACTGGCAGTTGTGGGTTCAATCGAGCAAGTAGGCCAAGCCCGGTATAAAAAAGAATTCCAACGAATAGAAATGGAGTAGCGATTTGGAAGCCGAGAACAAAACTACGGGCCACAAACTTCACAAATGTTTCAGCAAAGTCTCCAAACTGCGGCACCATTCCGGGCACGAATAAACTGTAACTATCCACCACTCCCATCAACATGAGGTGATGGGTATCCGTTATGAAAATCAATAGCAGTCCCAGTATCGACAAGAAAACCGCTGGCAATCCGCCAGTATCGGAAAGCAGTGGATTAAAAAGTAAAGCATTTGCGAAGCCCGCATAAAACCCAAGAATTGTGCCGGCTGTAGCTAACCCCGAAATCAACACTCTGGCGATACCACCGATAAAGAAACCGATCAGCATCTCACCAATAACAAGCATTATCAAAGAAATTGGATTAGTGGGAGCCGGGGGGAGATTAGGCTCCAAAACAGGAGCCAAAACAGCAGTTATCATCAATGCTGCCAGCAGCCTTATGCGAGCCGATATATAGACTTCGCTAAATCCTGGCATAACAGCCAGAGCAGCGCCCACTCGGGTAAAAATCAAAAAAAACGCGAAGGTCTCGGCTGGAAGAAATTCCTGCAGATAAGAAGCCATGTGTTAAGAAATGCCCACTATTCGATCGACAATTCCCTCCATGTATTTAGTCATAGTTTCAAACATGAACGGTAACAAAACGATCAAAGATACAAAAACAGCAAGAATTTTAGGGACAAATGTAAGTGACATTTCCTGTATTGACGTTAAAGCTTGAAATATTGCTACTGCTAATCCAACAACTAAACCAATAAGCATCACTGGTGATGCTACGGTCAGCATAACCAACACTGACTCTCTTGCAAATTGAAGGAATTGTGTTTCGTCCATGCACCAAAAACCATATAGCTCTGCTATTAAATTGGCATTCGAAGAATTTCCTGGTAGGCTGTAAGCACTCTATCTCTTACCGCAACGACAGTCTGCAGAGTAGTTTGAGCATTGTTGAGTGCCATAACTACATCGGTCAAATCGGCTTTGCCAGCAACTGCATCAACGGTTGTTTTTTCTGCCTCACGAGTACTCTTCACCATCTGCTTAGTTGCCGAAGCAACCATATCTGCAAAGGTACCAGCTTTTGGGGAATCAGGTGCTGAAATGCCTGAACCGCTGAGGTTCTGAGCCCGTTTAAAGGCATTAATTGCATCTGTCGGATTAATTGCCATTTTTGTTCCTTTTCAGAATTTTACCTGGGCGTAACTGGAACAGTTAGCGCAATAGATCTATAGTTCGTTGAATCATGCGTTTGGACGACTCAACCATACTTAAATTGGCTTGATAAGAACGCTGAGCCTCACGCATATCAACCATCTCTATCAGAGTGTTCACATTGGGCATCTTAATGTACCCATCCTTATCGGCAGCTGGGTGATTTGGGTCAAATTGCAGCCTGAATGGACTTTTATCTTTAAATGGGCCTCTCATTTTGACCAAATCTGCCTCGAGAGTTCGATCAAAAACATTCTTAAAGGTTACAACCCTACGACGATATGGATCATCGCCCACCTTCTCTGGGCCCGAATTGGCATTCGCCAAATTCTCCGATATCGTGCGCAACCGGGCACCCTGTGCGCGCATGCCAGAAGCCGATACAAACATAGAGGTTTTAAGATCGGAAGGCATTAAATTTCTCCTTGAAGCTTAATAACTATCGACCCGCGCCACGGCCAAGCGCGATGCGGAACAAAGACATATGCTTACGATATAAACTAGTAACAAGCTGGTGATCACCTGCGTTTTGGGTAGATTTCAACATTTGCTCTTCAAGCACAACGCTATTACCTGATGGGTTTATCTCGTAGTCTGCGTTTTCACGATTGATTCGAAAAGACTGGTCAGTGCCGGAACCTTTTATGTGTCCCTCGTGTGTTCTAGTTAACGCGCTACTAAATAACTTGTCGGAAGGCACCTTTCTAAAATCTATCTGCTTCAAGTCTTGAGCTCGATAATTAGGCGTGTCAGCATTTGCGATATTCTCTGCTATAACCCTCTGCCGCTGGTTCAACCAACCCAACTTTTGTTTCATCATACGAAAAACAGGAAAATCACCTAAATCCATTTCCGCCTCTTTTTGCTCAATACCGCTAAACATACGCCAGCACAAATTTGATGCGCTGCACGACCCGTGCCAGGCTTAAAAGTACAATTTAACAAAAAACCTTGTAACAAAAATACTACAGTATAAAAAGTTTATATAGTGTTCGCACTCATTTATGTAATCATTATAGTCAATTTACAAGTATAACGTCAAAGTTATTATTTCGTTTTATTTAATTTATCTTCATAAATGTAAAAAGAGCTCTTCTGACTTCACATCATTGTTTCTGCATATAAACCTAAGAAAGTAAGCAGCGTTTTTACGATTCTATGTTTTTGAGGGTGTTCTTCTTCTTCCTAGCAATACGTACCTCAATTTGACAGACGCGAATGCCCTGCCGGCTGTATGAGCAGGTTAACGACACAATAATAAACAATTGTTTTTATTACATTAATTTTTTCAATTCAGCGCGTAAACTTAGTTGTGCCTAAATATTCAAGTTGTTTTTCGTGTAAGAGAGAAAATCTTTGTTAAGACCGCTAGCACAGGGTAGGTTGTTATTGCACTACTCCTGTCCACTGCAGGCAAGACTGAGGAATACCTTGCGTAACAAACCATCCGAGAGAAGTAAGTCTAATTTCGAACCGGTAAAAAAGCGCTCCGGTGTAACAAAGACTTTAAATAGGGCAAAATCTGCCGCCGATGAAAAAATAGCAGTTGCTCTCTCATACGATCCGAGTGATGAGTACAGTGCTCCCGAAGTTGTAGCGACTGGTCGTGGACACATTGCAGAGCAACTTCTTAAACTCGCCCTCGAACATGGAGTTAAAATACACGAAGACGCCGATTTAGCAGAAATACTTCACGCACTTGATATAGGTGACGAAATACCCGTCGAAGCTTTCGTCGCTGTGGCTGAAATATTACGCTACATCTACGAAAGTGAGGGCGTCCAACCACCGGAGATTGCCGCAAATGCCGAGTAAATCAGACCTTCTTAATGATATAAACGCCATGGCTACCGAAGTAGGCACAGCAATGGAGAAACTTCACAAAAATGAGATGGTAACTCTCGATGGGATCGAACCAAGGATCCGTGAAGTTATGGAGGCGGTTGCAGACTTGCCGCCTGATGACGCAGTAGAAATGCGACCTGCGCTTGTATCACTTCTCGAAAAAATGGAAACTTTTTCAAGTTCATTGCAGGAAAAAATAGATCAGCTGAGAACTATAGAGGCAGATACATCCCAAAATCCACCTACTCCAGATACGGATTCCACCGACACTACAGAAGACAAGAAAAATCTAGATGAAGATGTAAAGGCGAAAGATTGAGCGCAAAACACACTGCACATGAATTGATTTCGGCTTTATCTAGAGAAAAGCCTAAATGATAGAATTAGACTACTCCAGGTTCGTTTTGGCACTCATAATTGTCGTGGGGCTTATTGGCCTATTCGCTTTCGTGCTCCGTAGAGTCGGATTTGGCAATATAAGAACGAGTTCGGGTTCCGGACAGCAACGGCGCCTTACAATCCAAGAAGTAGCATCCATTGACGCGCGTCGGAAATTGGTTTTGGTCCGCAGAGACGAGACTGAACACCTCGTTTTGCTTGGCCTATCACAGGATTTGCTTATCGAAAGTGGAATTCCCGTTTCTGACACCGATGAAACTTTTATAAAAGGGATAAAGAAAGACAGCTCATTCAAACGGGTAATAACAGACGTGCTGAGTAAAAGAAAATGACCGTGAAGCTGCGGTTAGCCATTGATGACCAGTTAGTTCGCAAAAGCTTTAGTCTTATTGTAATCGTGGGTGTTCTGATCTTATCCTGTAAGGCGTCATTTGCACAAAATGTTACAATGGATTTTGGGCAAGGCGGTGCGGCCGCAGGCCGAATAGTGCAACTCGTGGCCCTATTGACAGTGATTACGCTAGCACCCTCTATCTTGGTGATGGTCACGTCCTTTGTCCGTATTGTTGTTGTGCTGTCACTTCTACGCACAGCTCTTGGCACTCAAGGCACACCGCCCAATACAGTCATCATCAGCCTCGCACTATTTATGACCTTTTTCATAATGCAACCCACACTTGAGAAAGTTTACGATGATGGAATATCACCCCTTATTTCTGAAAGTATCACTGAGGAGCAAGCCTTCGAGCGATCTGTAGCACCTCTGCATGCATTTATGATTAGTCATGTCCGCGACAAAGATCTGACACTTTTTTTGGAAATGGCAAACGTGCCAAAAGTAAAAGAACCAAAGAACACGCCACTACGAGCTCTCATTCCGGCTTATATGATATCAGAATTACGACGTGCCTTTGAGATTGGCTTTCTAGTATTCGTACCCTTCTTAATCATTGATATGGTTGTAGCCTCGGTGCTCATGTCCATGGGCATGATGATGCTGCCTCCAGTAATGATTTCCTTACCCTTCAAGCTGATTTTCTTTGTACTGGTTGACGGCTGGTACTTGATCACGGGAAGCCTCGTGAAAAGCTTTAATATTGTTAGTTAGCCCCGGCAACCTAAGCTTATTTTTTATCTGAGGTAATTCGCTTTTCTCACTTTGAACCAAAGAGTAATATTTAAATTTTGATTATCCTTATTCTCACTGTTTGATTGATACACCGTCAATTATTTCTTTTTCGACTCACTTTTCAATAGGCGCTTTCGATAATTGTTTAGGAAGGCTTCAAAGTTATCAATCTCAGTGATTTTTTTGGATATACCTTCCATGTCACCCGTCACTGTCTGACGTGGACTGGCTATGTACGAAAACGAGTCACCCAAAGGACTATTTTTCATTGCCGGTCCGTATAGCTCTCGCGCCAGTTTAAGCCCTTGTTCGTCTTCATCAAGCCGCATTGCTACAGCCCAGTTAAGGACCCTCTGCGCACCTTTAAGGTCGTATCGATCTGTCGTTAAGGGCTCACCTGCTAACCGCTGCAATACCTTGCCTGCCTCGCGATAATTCTTGCCTCTCCAATAAATATCTGCACGCAACTGATCAGCAGCAATACTCACATCGCCAGCAAGAAGTGCTATTGCCTCTTCATTTTTGCCGAGCTCGAACATGGCCTTAGCACGAATCCGCCGTCTATCATCTTGGTTATTTTGCGATAACCCCGGACTAAAAGTAGACCGAAGCGTCTGAAGAGCCTCACGTGGCTTCTGATTTATCAGGTGGACGAGCGCTAACTTAGTACCGGCTTCTGATTTTTTGACACCTTTGAGCCTAAAGCGGATGTGATGACTCAGCAAATCTGTTGCGCGATCTAAAAGATCTACATCAACCAACCTGTCGGCAAGACGTCCAATCATAAAATCTCCATCCGGCCCGGCGGGTGTAAGTTCCCGATATTCATCAAAAATAGCCAATGACGTGAGTGGTTGTAACTTGTCCGCCTCGCCGTCTAAAAAAAGTTTCCTAAAAGTTTTTGTCATACGCTTGGCTATATCAACAGTGCGCTTATTTTCGGGGAAATAACTCATCGCAACACGTAAGCGCAGCAGACCCTTACTATATTCGCCTTTCTCAAGATAGTGATTCCCAAGTGTCTCTAAGACGTTCAATTCAAGCTCATCGCCACGCCAACGATAGCGAAGCCGCTCTAAACGGTCTATGGCCTGATCTCTAGTCACTATTTCCTGTTTCATCCCCAAATTGATTAAAGCCAACTCACTTCGCGCTCCGCTAAACGGATCTCCACTGTCCCTAGACTGTCGCCAAAATGCCTCCGCGCCATCTAAGTCCCCATTTGCCCTTGCAAGTAGTCCCAAACTATATTGAAGCCGAGCTTTATGATCACGACGCATATTCTTTTCATTCTGTTTGACCAAGTCCACCCAATCTTTTGCTGACTCTGAATTAAATGAGCGAAGCGCCGCCTCAATTCGCTCTAGACCAATTATGGTTTTCAATGGCTCGGGATAAGTTCTCAGCACTGTATCACTATTGCGAAAATCAGCCGATGCCTGTTTCCATTCGCCACGTTTTGCATTCAAAAAGCCACGCCAGAGTTTGGCTTCACGGAATTTTATTAAACGCGGATTATCAAGATCCTCTCTTGCAAGAACTAGACGATCAGAGAGCACCCGAGATGCCCCTCGCAATGCGATAAATTCTGTTCGCAGCGTCATTTTTGGGTTAGCTCTCTCAAGAACACGAAGAATTCCCAAAGCTTCAGGTCCGAGGCCTCGCGCAAAATAGAAACGTGCGAGATTCAGTCGAGCCTGCTCACGCTGCTCTTCAGGCACCTCAACTACACTCAGTAAAGCTGCCTGCCGTTCAGGTATAAAATCAGCCTCTCCACCGTTTATCCAAACCTGCGGTTCAAAAAGTCTCTCGCCAAGCAATGGATCATTCCGGGTTCTATTTTCCTCAGGAGAAATGGCTGATACAAATAAACCTCCACTAGCGGCCAAAAGTATGCCTTTGCCGCGCGCATTTTGCATCCTTAACCGGTCTGAAAGAGGAATAAGCGCCACCCCTTGGCTTGATGGCAAAACCTGAAATTCAGGATAGATATGCTTTTCCCCTATACCCCTTCCAGGGGCCGCCATGGGCGCGACTTTTATCGAGTCACCAATGTCAGGATCCTTAATAGTAACTATGCTGTCAGCTGCAACACCAGCAAAAAGAAGCTGAGCCCCCCCTCCTTCATCAGCCGTAAAATCAAGCGGTATCGGAATGTCGGGGGTGATGGGCCAGCGACCAAAACTAACCTCCCAATTAGTGCCGATTTGGCTCACCTTAGGATTTATTCCTTCCTTAGTTTTAAGGCGCAACACCGTGGCTTCAGTTGCAGGAAGCTGTACGATATCACTTACAAGCGATTTGCCAGCTGATCTAAGCGACTCAAGCTCGAGCGGCTTTTCGCGGTCGAAAACCACCCAAATAAAATCTCCCCGCCGAAACACCGCTGCACCAACAGATTCTGGCCAGCCAAACACAAGGCTGACAGATTTTGAAACAGGTTCATTATCAACTCTATTTGCTTTTCCACTGGATTTTACCGACGACCGTGAAGGTCCTTCGGCCCGTTTCTGCGCAAGAAGTTTAGATGGTGTTATTTGTACTGCTTCTTTGTCTGCCTTCGGATTCACTGAAGGTGATGATTTGGAATCCACTTTAACCGCTGGAGACGGTAATAATTTTGGCAGTTTTTCAACCTTTGGCGTCGGAGCCGCCAGCGGCTTTATATCAGGCGCTACTCTAGCTTTTACCTCAGCATTTGCACCAGGCAAGACTACTGGGTCTGCTTTGTCATTAGCTGCAGCAGCTATAGTAGAGTTTTGACCGATTTTACTTTTTTTTGCAGTATTTTCGTGTTGTTTTTTTGGTCTGGCAAGTGGCTTTACGCCGGTAGCTTTTCTGATGCTTTTTTTATCAATCGGTTCAGGTTTGGATAAAAGCAACCCTTTCGATTCTTCTGACTTATACTTAGTGGAGCTCCCAGAGACATTTGCCGATTCCGTAGTTTTCTTTCCCGAGTGTACATTTGAAACTTTTTCTTTCTTACGTGGCTCAACACGATTAATTTTTGACGGGGTAATCCGCTTAACACTCTTTTTTGCTGGAGTTTTGGGATCATAGATATCCAGCACAATACGATTACCAGCACGAAAACTGCGCGACGCTCGGTTTGGGGTTTTTTCAACAGAGAATTCTAATCGCCCAGCGAGATTTAAAGCGACAGGATTGGTTATGCCTGATGGCAAACGTTTTTTTAGCTTGGGTAGATCAATGGTGGCCTCTTGATCAAAACTAAGCGAAACTTTTGTGGGCAAACTACGAACACGATAGTTAATTTTGCGGTTCCAATCGAAGACAAAGCGTGTAAACCCTTTGTTGCTGCCCACCCTAACGTTAATACTGGGTCGCGCCTCGGGTTTAGGGAGAACAGGTCTGTTCGCCTCGATTTCATTCACTCCTAAACGTCTCAGATCTATGATAATTGAATTACCCCGGGGATATGTCCGAAGCTGAAATTTACCTTTCAAACCAAACTTCGCTACCCGTCCTTGACCCGAGACTGCACCTTTAACAAGGTAATCTTTAAGTGTTATTAACAACTGTTTTAGATCAGAACTGAACTGGCGTTCAAAACTGACAATTAAATCACTACCATTTATCACCGCCCGATATTTTACCGGACGCGACCAATCGAAAACAATTCTTCCGAAACTTTCGCGTGCCCATCCTTGAACTGCCACTTTCTCCTGAGCTGCCAACGGAGCGATCAAGGTTGTTCCATAGATAGCCGCTACATATACCACAACCCTAAAAACGAGTGTGAACCTCATCTAAAATCACCTTTTTCGGGATGAATTATTATATCAACACGCCTCGCCAACTTATCGCGCCAACCAGAGGAGAAGCGTTCCCTAAGCAACTGATAATGCGATGCACCATGCCCTAAAACTACAACCCTTTTTTTATAACCACTTTTTTTTAGTTGAGTTGAAACTGCCAATGCCCGAGCTAGTGACAGCTTCCAATCAGACGCCAGAATCTCATTATGATCTCCATTCGGTGCACTGTGCCCCCCAAGATCAATACGATTCTCAAGTGTCGAAATCACCCCGCCCAGGTTAAATAGTATTTTCTTAGCTTGGTTGGATAAATCGGCTTCACCAGCCTTAAAGAGAGCTTCATCGGGTAACGACACAATCAAGGAATTGTTCAAATGGTAAACGCCTGCTGTTTTCAATATTGGATCAGCCTTGAATGTCTCCTCTAATACTTCACCGAGATAGCCGAGTGGCAGTGCAGGTGCAAGCTCTCTTGAAGATGGTGCAGTATCCCTGCCTAAAATTGACTCGGCCTTCTCGGAACCAGTGTTGGACAAAGCCAGCTCAGGGACTAATTGTTGCCATTTTTCTGATTGTAATGTTGACATGGAAAACAGCAGGACAAAAAAAGTTGTCAATATTGCAGTAAGGTCTCCGAAGCTTAATAGCCATGAAGGAACCGCCCCTTTTTCTGTTTTGCCATGAACCTCAAAGTTGTTGAAATTGACCATCTACTGCGCCAGTCGTTGTAATTTGTGTTTCAGCTGACCAATGTCATTTATTCCAAATCTAACCAGCACCGAATTTTTTTTGCCTTTATACAATCCTAGCGAAACTTTAGATGCCGGAGCGCCAAAATCTATCATTCTCTGAGCGAGCACTCCCGCACGCTTTATGGCTAATTCAGTGCCATGATGCACTCGTGTGATAGCTTCGTCTCCAGAGCTAAAAATTAGTTGAATGTAGCCCGCAAAACCTGGCGTCTCAGCACCCAACGCACGTGCCGTGCGACTTAGCAAGTCCAGGCGGTCGCTTCTTAGGTTTGCCTCGCCGCCAAGAAAAAGTTCATTTGCTGAAAAAGTGATCTGTACATTGTTCGGTGTGCGCGAGGTTATAAGATTTTCTTTTTCGACAAAACTAACCCACAAATATGTAATTTTTGACAGAAATACTTCTGGTGAAAGCAAATCCTCAAAGACGGGTAAAGTGGACCGATCAGGACCATTAGAAAAATCTTTTGCCTGAAAAGTCTCTGCTAGTGAAATCAGCACTCCCCTTACTTTACTCTCTTCTAATTTTGCCGTGGCATTGAGAAGTATGAAAAAAGCGAGTAGCAACAGAAAAAGACAAATCAACAAGTAAGGGGCCATGTCTTTTGGAAGGGGTAATTTTTGTTCGTAATCTTGATTCATCTAAAAATCATGGCTCCGTTGTGCAAAAAAAACTCTGATATAAAATTAAAAATTACCCACTATTGTTATTAATTTGCACTTCAATTCTGCCACATTGAAAGGTGT
>MDTD01037722.1_pt1 | contig 13088 bp, 4 predicted proteins | sample 811221 | NCBI WGS metagenome assembly MDTD01 (sample SAMN05326646, study PRJNA326480) | marine metagenome | isolation source: seawater | place: Pacific Ocean: South West | collected 2011 | reverse complement strand
TCTTGGTTCTATAACACAGATTGATTTTGTAGGAACAGGAATAAACGCATCTGCTTCTGGAAATATTGCGACTGTTACATCCAATGCTGTTACACCTGGTGGCACAAACCATAATGTTCAGTTTAATAATAGCGGTAGTTTTGATGGTGCGACTGGATTAAATTATGATGATGCCACTGGTCGTGTCGGTGTTGGAACTGATACCATGGATAGAACTCTCACAGTTAAGGGAGAGGCAGGTATATCCAGTAATGTATATGGTTATCGTTTCTTTGCTACAGAGTATACTCCTTCTGCAACCAACGAACTTGTAACTAAGAATTATCTTGATAACTTCCAGTCATCTATCACAGTTCAAAAAGCAGTGTCTGCAGCTACTACTGCAAACATTGCGGGTGGATACGATAATGGCACTGCTGGCGTAGGTGCAAAATTATATGGAAATACAAACGCTGCGTTAGTAATTGATTTATATTCTGGTTTAGGATTTGATGATAGAGTCTTAGTTAAAGACCAGACTGATAAACGACATAATGGTATCTACACAGTTAATCGTGTTGGTAGTGGTTCAACTAACTTTGAACTTGTTAGAGCAGGAACATATGATACTGATGAAGAGATAGCACAAGGTGATTTTACCTTTATCAGTAATGGTACTGTTAACGGAGGAACTGGTTGGGTTCATGTAACTTCAGGAACAGTTTCGATTGGTAGTTCAATATTAGAATGGGCACAGTTTACATCTCCAACTGTAACTCTTGCAGGTGCAGGTTTAATCAACCCTAACCCTAATGAACTGGCAGTTGCAACAGCATCTGCTGATCGTATTGTTGTTAATGCAAATGATATTGATTTAGCACCTGTAACTAATTCTAAATCAGATATAACAACTGGAGATAATTCTTTCGTTACCGAAATTAATGTTGATGATTATGGTCGTGTAATTGGTGTTGTTACAAGTAATATTCATCGGGATGCAACAGATTCTGTTAAAGGTGTCGTTCAGATTGATAACACTAACTTAATAATTAGTTCAGGTGAACTATCACTTTCACCAACATTAAATGTAGATGCCATCAATGCATCTGGAACTAACACACTTGGAATTACAACAACTCAGGTATTACATGCTAAGTCTGTTAGCAGTGTTGGTGTTATAACTGCATTCTCTGGTCTTGATGTTAAAGGGGGATTATATGATAATCTGGATCAAGTTGGAACAACAACTTCAGTTCTAACCTCTACTGGAATAGGTGTATCATGGGCATTTATTGAAGAGGTAGCATTACAAGGTCGCCAAGGTATTCAGGGTATCCAAGGACAACAAGGAATACAGGGAACTCAAGGACCACAGGGAACTCAGGGTACTCAAGGTCGCCAAGGTGTTCAAGGTATCCAAGGTCGCCAAGGAACAACTGGTTCTCAGGGTACTCAAGGTAATCAGGGTAGACAGGGAATACAAGGTATCCAAGGAGAGCAGGGTATCCAAGGTCGCCAAGGTTTACAAGGAAGTCAGGGTACACAAGGTATTCAAGGAGAGCAAGGTATTCAAGGTCGTCAGGGTATCCAAGGTATTCAAGGAACTCAAGGAATCCAAGGTTCTCAAGGTAGACAGGGAATTCAAGGTCAGCAAGGTCGCCAAGGTATTCAAGGAATTCAAGGAACACAAGGAACACAGGGTACTCAAGGAACTCAAGGTACATTAGGAAATCAGGGTACTCAAGGTAGACAAGGAACTCAAGGACAAGTTGGTAAGAGGGGTGGAATTGAATATCTGTTCAGTACTAATACATCAAACTCAGATCCAGGCACTGGATTTATAAAATTCAATAATTCTACAATAGGATCTGTATCTAGAATTTATATTGATGATGAAGATGATTTTGCTACAGATCAATCAGGTTGGATTAATAGTTGGGATGATTCAAGTAGTGATGTTGAAGGTTATATAACAATATTCAGTTCTGATAATTCAAACAGTAGTAACTACGTATTCCAAGTAAACACTGTAACCGACATGAGTGGTTACTACTTAATCGGTGTTACATTAATATCAAATAGTAGTAGTGTACCTGGATCTGGAGAGAGATTATCTCTTGCCTTCAGTAGAACTGGAGACAAAGGTACTCAAGGTACTCAAGGTAATCAAGGTCGCCAAGGTATTCAGGGTGTTCAAGGTATTCAGGGTCAGCAAGGTCGTCAGGGTGTTCAGGGTATACAAGGTAATCAAGGTCGCCAAGGTATTCAGGGTATTCAAGGAGAGCAAGGTATTCAGGGTATCCAAGGTAGACAAGGTCATCAAGGTACACAGGGAACTCAAGGACCACAGGGAACTCAAGGAAGACAAGGTGTTCAAGGAGAGCAAGGTATTCAAGGTATCCAAGGAACTCAAGCTGCACAAGGAACTCAAGGTCAGCAAGGTACTCAGGGAACTCAAGGTACTCAAGGAACTCAAGGTACTCAGGGATATCAAGGTGTTCAAGGTCAACAGGGAAGACAAGGTACACAAGGACAACAAGGTAATAACGGAAACCAAGGTACTCAAGGTCGCCAAGGTATACAGGGTAATCCAGGATCTAGGACTTACACAGTAACAAATAATGGAGCAAGTAATTATATAATTGATACTTTCAGTAATCCAACCTTAAAATTATTAAGAGGATTTGCATATACATTTAATGTAAACGTTTCAGGACATCCATTCTGGCTTCAAACAAGTGCAGGTGCATATAATAGTAGTAATACTCTTTCTACTGGAGATGGTGTAACCAATAATGGTTCTCAATCAGGAACAATAACTTATGAAGTTCCATATAACGCACCAAATACCATCTACTATGTTTGCCAATACCACTCAGGTATGGCTGGTAGTATTCAGATAAGTGACTTAGGACCTCAAGGTACTCAAGGTCGTCAAGGAACACAGGGAACTCAAGGACCACAGGGAACTCAAGGAACTCAAGGAACTCAAGGTGTTCAAGGTATACAAGGTCAGCAAGGTCGTCAGGGTATTCAAGGTATTCAAGGAACTCAAGGTCGTCAAGGAACTCAGGGTACACAAGGTCGTCAGGGTATCCAAGGTATTCAAGGTACACAAGGAAGACAAGGCACTCAGGGTACTCAAGGTACACAAGGAACTCAGGGAACTCAAGGTACTCAAGGTCGCCAAGGTATTCAAGGTATTCAGGGTCGCCAAGGAACTCAAGGTACTCAAGGAACTCAGGGTACCCAAGGAACTCAAGGTAACTTCGGAACTCAGGGTACTACTGGTAGTTTTGGTGGTGCAACTTTCGATTATACATTTAGCACCTCTACTGGAGCTCCATCTGATCTAGCAACAGGAAGACTTAGACTTAACAATTCTACAGTTAGTTCTGCTACAATATTATACATTGATGATGAAGATGATAATGGCACAGATATTCAAGACTTCTTGAGAACGATTGATGATTCTACATCAACAATAAAAGGACATTTCAAAATATCCAACAAGACTAATGCTGATGACTTTGCTATATTCACAATATCAAGTGCAACAGAACAGAGTGGTTTCCATCAAGTATCTTGTTCTTATGTTTCAGGTAGTGCGTCATCATTCTCTAATGGCGAAGATATAATTATAACTTTTGCGAGAACTGGAGATAAAGGAGATACTGGTTTCCAAGGAACTCAAGGTCGCCAAGGAACTCAAGGTCGCCAAGGAACTCAAGGTACTCAAGGTACTCAAGGTCGTCAAGGGACTACGGGACAACAAGGTATTCAAGGTGTTCAGGGTATTCAAGGTCGCCAAGGAACTCAAGGAACAACTGGATCTCAAGGTTCACAAGGTCGCCAAGGAACTCAAGGAACAACTGGATCTCAGGGAACACAAGGAAGACAGGGAACAATTGGTTCTCAAGGTATCCAAGGTCGCCAAGGTCGCCAAGGAACAACTGGATCTCAGGGTACACAAGGAAGACAAGGAACAACTGGTGGCACAGGTTCTCAAGGTATTCAGGGTCGCCAAGGAACTCAAGGAACAACTGGATCTCAAGGTACACAAGGAAGACAAGGAACAACTGGATCTCAGGGAACACAAGGTCGCCAAGGAACAACTGGATCTCAGGGAACACAAGGAAGACAGGGTACTCAAGGTCCTGGCGGTCCTTCTACAACCATAAATGCTGCATCAGATAGTAGTGATACAACATTACATCCAGTTTTGGTTACTTCTCTAGGAAGTAATCAGACTGCAAAGAGTAATACTACCTTTAACTTTAACGCAGCTACTGGTGCGGTTTCTGCTACTAAATTTATCGGTAACGGACAAGAATTAACCAACGTTACTGCTGCAACATCATACTATTATTTCGGCATAAATAAGAACAAGAATGATGTTACTAACTATGGTAAACTGTCATTTACTGAGGTTAACGATAGTACATCTGTAGATTACAGCGAGAAGAATGATTTCATTCGCGATTCTCAACCAATCTTGCAAGATTTTGTTGCACCAGGCGGAATCACTGCTTCAATAGACTCATCAGGACATTTGGTTTTAAATTTATAAACAATGGGAATTAGTACAAGCAATTTAGGAAAAGTTCGATATAATGTAAGAGGTGTATATAATACATCAGACTCTTACACAGTAGATGATATTGTCAACTATGGTGGTGCACAATATCTTTGTAAAATCAATAATGCAAGTGGAAGTTATATACCAGGACAAAGTGCTAGTTATTGGGAAAAACTATCTGGTTTAACAAGAGATAGGGGTAATTGGAGTTCCTCAACAGCATATCAAGTAAATGATATCGTAACTTACATACATGAATATGCTTATAATAGTTGTTGGAAATATTATGATACTTCAACATATATTTGTAGAGAAGCACATACCAATAATAATCCTGCGAATGCTTTAGATATCAATGAACCAGTAACACAATCTCAGTATTGGTATCGTTTATCTAAACATATTAGTAGAAGAGTATCTGCTTTTCTTGGAAAAGATAATGATGGATATAGTCCTCCATACAAACCTTTGTGGAATGCAAGATCTCAATCTAAACTAGGAACTATTAACACTCTTCGTATAACTGGTAGTGGATCAGGATGGTTAACAAGTAATAGAGTTAACGGAAAAACAGGTAGTCCCAAAACAGGGATGATTAGACTAACTGCTTCAGGTGGTGGTGGATCAGACTTTGAAGGAGTAGCACATATTAACACAAGTGGTAATATATTTCAGTGTGATATTGTAAATCCAGGAGAGGGATATACAAGTGCTCCATCAATTAATATTGATACAGGAGTTACAGGATACACAGGAAGAAGTGGTGGAAGTGATCCTAGTTTTGGTGTTTATGTAACCACTAACAGCACGAATGGTGCAACAGGAACAAGTGTTCTTGTTGGTATGGGAGATAGTATTGGTCCTGTTAAAACATATGGAACTCATAACCCAATGTATGATTATGGATTTATTAATCGTAGAGGTGGATGGGTAGCGTATGGAAGAGATTATTATAAAATATCTGGTATCGCAAAGAATGATAATGACACAGGTAACACACTGGCAAACAATGAAGGAAATTTCTGTAATTTAGATTACATTGATGGACTTCTTCCGACTCCAGATGGAGAATATCCAAAGATAATTCAAGTAGAACACGGTCAAGGACAAACCTTATGGTTATTCAATAATGGAGAAGTTCATTACTCTGGATATAATGGATATGGATCAGCTGGAGACAATAATACAACAGACTCTGGTATTCATCATCCACATAGATGTGGATATGCTCGTGTTAATAGATCTGGTACAACAGTACTAAGAGGAAAGAAAGCAATTCGTATCGCATCAACAACTGGCGGTAACACAAGTGTTGCAGGTACAAACTATGCATTGATTGAAAACACTGATGGTACAAGAGATCTTTATTCATGGGGATATAACGGATACGGACAAATTGGAGACTCTACAACAAGCACTAGAACTGTTCCAACACAGATTTCATTTAGTGCAGGTTCATATGGTAGAATTGTTGAGATCTGGGCAACTGGAGGAGAGTATGGAAACTTATTTGTTTTAACTGATAAAGGGCATTTATATGCTGTTGGGTATAATGGATACGGACAGTTAGGACAAGGAAATACTAGCAACAGAAGCAACCTAAGTTCCAGTAGAGTTGATTCTAATGCTTTTGGAACATTAACAGGAAGTAGTGGAAGAGTTAAGAAGTTTAGTATTAATGGTTCTGGATCTCATGGATTCAATGCTCTTGTAAGAGGAGATGGAACTGTTTATACTTGGGGTTATAATGGTTATGGTAACTTAGGACATAATCATACTCATAATACTTATGTGCCGATTCAAGTTTATACGGGTGGATATAGTGGTGCATCTAACCCAGTTACATCAACTGGAAACGATGGTAGTCCATCAGGGTCAGCAATTACAGACTGCGTAGATTATTGGACTTGTGGAGGAAACAGTCATGTATTCTCTTATATGACCAGAGGATCATCAAATATTAATAACACATTATATGCATGTGGATACAATGGATATTATAATTTAAGTAATAGTTCTAATAATACTTCAAACGCATCTACATTCCAAAATGTTCATTATAGAAATAACCAAACTTTCACAAATTGTATGATGTTCCAAACTAATCAGGGACACAATAGTTCTTACATTAGTATTTCTGCATATAGATATAATAGTTCATTTGCTTCCAGAAAATATAATAATGATGGCGAATGGTATTATGGTGCTTACAACTGGGGATATGTTAATAGCAATTCATACCCAAACGCAGAACACAGAGATCATGATATGGAATATGTGGCAAGTAACTATAGAATGAAACCATCAGAACGTGAACCATATGCTAACTATGGTAATTGGTTCCACCATACATGTGGACAAAGTTCCAGTAAGATGAGTATGTGGGCTGATTTGAGAACTGGTCAAGTATTCCATGCTCAGAATCCATCAATGGGTAATACTGGTTATGTTTCTACCTTGGGTACTGCATCCGCTTTTGGTAGTATGAGAAGAATTCGTAACTCTCATGCATAGTTAAATAAAGGAGAACAAAAAGAAAAATGCCTAACATCACTTTAGGAAAAGTTAAATTCATACATCGGGGTACTTATAATGCTTCGACAGTTTACAGTAAGGGAGATATTGTAGACTTTGATAACAGGCAGTACATCTTTCAGAATGATACTCCAAAAAATCATTCTCCAATATTTCTTAATACTATAAATGGAACCGTATCAAGTTTAGGTATTCAAACTAGTATAATACGTATGGATTTTAGTGGATTTAATCCACAAACTCAAAAGTGGGGATTAGTAACTTCTCATCAAAGATACAGTGGTGGCGATGGTACTATGCCAGGTGTTTATAGCGAAGGTGGAGAAGAGTTTGCACCACCTACTGGTCTTATGGTTTATAATGAAAACTTTGATCCTTATGTGGGTATTACATCGGTTAATGTAGTAGATTCCAATACAGCAGATTTATATTTAAACCAAGTTGGTCTTAATACATCAACTGTATCTAATGCATCATTTACATTAGGACCACGTAGAATGTGTGGAATGTATGAGTTCTCTGTTAACTGGTTAGACTGGGATATATTATCTGAAGGTTATAATGCTGTAGGAGAATGGAGCAATGAGAATGTTTATCTTCCAGGCGATATTGTACAAAAATCAAATTCATCATATGTTTGTGGTGTAGGAAATTCTGGTGTAGATCCACAATTTGATTATCCTGGTTGTTGGAGTTTATTCTCTAAAGGAGATGATCTCATGCAACATAATAGTGTAATGGGATTTACAAATAAACAACCATGGAATTGGAAAGGACATCCTTGGATAGATCTTCCACAGTGGGGAACAAATAATAGATATAATGGTAATATTCCTTGGAATACAAGTTTAGGTATAGGTTCTACTTCTCCTCATGCGTGGAGATGGAATTCTGGTTGGAATGATGGTCATATGTCATACCGTAACTCAAAACAGTACCTAATGAATAATGGTATGTTAGTTGCAGAGGGTGGAACACCAAATGAATATTACACTCAGGGTTATAGTACAACTCACTTATGTGCAAGAGAAGCAGACACCTCAAATCAGACAAATGCCAGAATGGGTGTTCAACCTGATATAGGAAATCTGCCGAGACATAGAATTTATAAAGATTCTAATATTATACAGGCATATCATAGTTGGACTTCCATGAGAGCAAATCTTCATGCTAACGGAACTCTAACCATGTCAGGGGTATATCAAAACGGATTCCTCGGAGTTGGAGGTAATGATGCAAGTACAGATCAGGGCATTAACTTACATAAAGCACTGTTTAAAGGGAGGGGTATTGTAAAAGTAGTATCTGGTGGACAACAGGCAAGAGATGGTGATTCTCATATTGTTGCTTTAGATGAGTATGGAGAAGTTCATACTTGGGGTAGAAACGATACTGGTCAATGTGGTATTTCTTCTGAAAGAAATCGTGGTTATGGAGATTCATCTCCAGATATCCACTACTTCTCTAATGGAAGCATGGGTGTGAACAATCGAGTGTTCATCGTTCATTCAATGAATAAAGATTTCTTCTTTGGAGGGAAAAAGATTGTTGATATCTGGGCAGGTCATAGATGGTCTATGTGTATGGATGAAGATGGTGAATTGTGGTCTTGGGGTTACAATGATAGAGGTAATCTCGGATATCCTACAAACAATTCATCTCAGTTTGCCGATACTGATAGATCATATTCTCCTCAAAAAATAAATGTTAACTGGAGTACTTACGGAGGAATTCAAAAAGTTGTTGTTGCTGCTTCAGAGGCAAACGTTGATAGTCTCTATGTTTTAGATGGACAAGGACATATCTGGAGTCAAGGATATAATGGATATGGACAACTAGGAAGTCAGAACACAACTACAGGAACTAATAGTAGTTCTTTAACTCGAAGAACTGGATTGCAAAGTGCAGGAAGTATTGTTAACTTCTGGGCTGATGCTTGTAATGAGTATGGACACTTATGGTGGAGAAATTCTTCTGGAGATACTTATGGTTGTGGTTGGGATGGACATCATGATATTACTGGAGATAGTAGTGCTCCTGGTACTGCATCAGGCAACAACCCAACATATATGCCATCAAATTCTAGTAACCAACTTATGAAGAACGTTGTTTGTATGGCAGCGGGTGGAAGATCAAGTGGTCAGGTTCAATATTTCCTTACTGATAAGGGACATGTTTATTCTACTGGTTGGAATGGATATGGAGAAGGTGGAGTAGGACACAATAGTACAATTACTAATAACAATATAAACTATCAACAAAATGGTCAGAGAGCATATGCAGCAGGGAGACAGTTACATGCACCTTTCTACTCTGCAGGTGGATCTAACGCTGCCGATAACACATCAGCTGATAGTACCGTAAGTAAAGGTCCTGGTAATACTTCTATAGATAATAGAGGAGCAACCTGCATAGATATCTGGTCAACTGGAGATTATGATGGTAGTTCAGGTCATACTCCATGGTCGGTAACTTTATTTGATAATGGAGAACTAACAGGTAGAGGTCGCGACTACGATTGGAGTGCTGCTACATACATAGGGCAAGTTTGGGGTTCAGCTCATCATCATGGATTCGGTTAATTAAAATGTCAATTTCAACAACTTACAATATAGTATCTAAAAATGGAACATATTCTTTGTCTTGGCCAAGACAAGAAGTTGTTAATCCAACTACTGAAGCACCTATAGTTGGTATCTTAACTTCATATACTGAAGTTAATTTATATGATGATGATGGAAACGTCACAGGCATCGCTACTGAAAAATCAGAAACACCTGTAAGAGCTAATCCTGATGATTGGGAAGTTGAATTATGTGAAGTTTTTCTTTATTCATGTGGTGGTCCTCATGACATATACACTGGTGTTAACACTACCACTGAATATTATGCGATACATCCATCCTATACTTATGAAAACATATCCCAAGCATTTTATGTTCCTGATGAAAATTCAGTTGATAGGTATGATGGAGATTTAGCACAATTAGCACTTATGTCTGAAGAACAATGGTGCAACCTTAAATTTGAAAATGATGCCTCCTTACAAGCAGGTATAGGTACAAATTATACATATTTAATATTAGAACAAAATGAAAAGTTAAGGAATAAATACTTAAGCACTTCTACATCTCCAAACAATACTCTTTTAGTTGATCAATTAGGATTGAAACCATTGACTACAACAGAACATAATGCAATAGTGTCAATAAGTAATCGTGAAAATTTCCGTGTTGGAATGGCACTCTCTGCTATTGACGATCCCTTAGATCATAGTATACCCACTACACCATAGAATTTAAAGATGGATAGACTCAGACATATGGCAAAAGACATGACCCTGAATTATGCAGGGGAATGGAATAAAAGCATGGTTTATCGTAAAAATGATGTAGTTAGAATGCACGGTTCTACTTATATTTGCACTACTGATAAGTTAAGTGAAGATAGAAGAATGGGAGCTCAGTACAAACCAGAGCATGATAAAGATGCATGGGAGCAATATACTAGTGGTTATATCTGGACTGGTCAGTGGATGGATAAGGGAGAATATTATCCAGGAGATGTTATAAATTACAACGGAGACCAGTATGCTTGTGTGAAACATGGTAGGTTTATTCATCCAGTTTACGAAGGAACTACTCGTGGATCAAGTTTCTGGGAAAAAGTAAGTACAAACTCAAATCAAAATAGAGGAGATAGAACTATTGGATTCTTCAATAGGAATCCATTTGGATGGAGATGTAAAGTTGGTAATAGAGATGACTTTACTAATCATGGTTTTACTATGGGTGATGTTGATTATCCAGGTTTAGATCAAGGAGGTCTGTCTGTAATTAATGGAGAATATGAGGCAACTCATGTAGGATACCATGATAACTATGGTTGGGGTGGTGACGAATGGGCATATGGTGGACAACAACAGCAAGCAGCTAGTTCAGTATTCGCATTTTGGGATGAGTATGATGGTAATTCCCCTAGAGGTTCAGCATACACAAATAGTACTTCATCTGCACCATGGCAAAGACCTAGAATAATTCAAGGTGTTGGTGACACTTATCATCACTATATGTTCTTATTTGATACTGGAGAAGTTTTTACTGCAGGATGGCAAGGTAGTGGAGAAAAAGGAGATGGTGGTACAAATAATAGATATTACTCAAAAAGAGTAGGTAGATGTAATAATGATGGTGGTGGTTTCAGTTACGAGAATCAAACTCAACAGTTCCAAGGATCTCATGGTAGTAGAGGAACTGGATTAATGATTGACATTCAGGCAATCAAGATCGGTACAAGTAACGAAGGAGACTATGCAAATAACTCTAGTTCTGTTATGGGTGCCTTGGATATTAATGGACAGTTATGGACTTGGGGATACAATGGACACTCTGGTTTAGGTAGAAACTTTAGATATAATAACAACTGGTATGATAGTTATGTTCCTTCAAAGATTCCACAACAAGTATTTGATAATCGTAAGATTAGAGATTTCTGGTTAGGTGGTGGTAACTATCAGCAAGGACATGCTTTAGATGAAGATGGAAATCTATGGGGTTGGGGATATAATGGTTATGGTGCTTTAGGTCTCGGAGATGATGAATATCAAGGTCAACCTAGAAAAGTTCCTTATGATTTCAATAGACATGGTGGAATTAAAAAGATAATTAAAGCAGGATATAATAGTTACATTATCACTGCTGTGTTAACACATGATGGTGTTATGCACGTTGCAGGTTATCTTCCATGGATCGGAGAAAACCTTTATCGTAGTGGACATTCTAACGGAAGCGACTACTGGAGTGGTGGTAAAACTTTCTCTCCAATGCAACAAATATTCTGGGGTGCGGGAAGAACTACAGAAATGAGTGCAAGTGGCATGAAGTTTTTAGGAAAAGTGACTGAACTTTATAATGATGTTGATGATTTCTGGTTAAATCTGGATCAGGGTAATGCTAGTATGGTTTTGAAACAAAAATCAACTGGATTATTATTTGCATTAGGTGTATCTCAGAACTATTCTACAGCTCAATATGCAGGATTTTTTGATACCTCTGATTTTGGAGATAATCATATGGTAAACAATAATATACAACATCCAGTTCCTATGTCTGCTACTGATTCTTCTGGTGATATTATTGATATGAAGAGAAGTGGCGGTGGAAATACAGATTATAGACTTAGAGCATTTTTACATTCAACTGGTAGAATAAACACTGTTGGTAGTGGAGATGTTGAAGCAAGGGGTAGAGGACCTTATAACTCTCGTATGATTCATTCAGATTCTATAGGTAAGTTACCTTGGGAATTAGATGGAACAACAGATTACAATGGTACAGAAATGAGATGTCATGAAAAAATGGCATGTCTTCATAGTGGTACTGAGGATGATGGATTTGTAATGATAGGACAGAACGATAAGGTGTATGCAGTTGGACAACATAGTGGATTTGATGATGCAAGATCTAGTATTTTTGGACTTTTCCCAACAAGAGTAACAGGTTTATAATTTTATACTTGTAAAATAATATAACTTTTGTTATAATGATATATAATTCTATATTGCTGATTGAAGTGTATGCACTTTGCGAAGATTGCGTTAGATAATGGTGGTAGCATTCATCCTTTAATAATTCCTGCATCTATTACAAATGGAACGGGTTTGATGAATCCATCTGTTTATAATGATAACGGAAAGATTATTGTTAATTTAAGACACGTTAATTATACTTTTTATCATTCAGAAAAAAAGACTTTCCAACATCAGTGGGGTCCTTTGACATATGTGCATCCAGAAAACGATATGCATTTGAGGACAACAAATTATTATTTGGAGATGGATGATGATCTTAATATATCAAGATATAATAAAATAGATACAACAAAATTAGATAAGGAACCTCTATGGGATTTTGTAGGTCTTGAGGATTCTAGAATATTTCGTTGGGAAGGAGATTTATATATTTCGGGAGTAAGAAGAGATACCACAGAGAATGGA
>MDTD01009779.1_pt1 | contig 13088 bp, 14 predicted proteins | sample 811221 | NCBI WGS metagenome assembly MDTD01 (sample SAMN05326646, study PRJNA326480) | marine metagenome | isolation source: seawater | place: Pacific Ocean: South West | collected 2011 | reverse complement strand
TTCTTATTAGATTATTAATAAGAATTGTCAAGCCATATACATACCGCCATTAACATGTATAGTCTCACCATTAATATAATTAGCCAAATCAGAAGCTAAAAAAGCTACGCAATTTGAAACATCTTCTCCAGTTCCAAGATCACCAGAAGGAATTTTACTAATAAGAATTTTTTTGAAATCCTCATTAATTTTTTCTGTCATATCTGTTTTTATGAAACCAGGGGAAACACAGTTTACATTTATTTTTTTCTTTGCATACTCTATTGCTAGACTTTTTGAAAAAGCAATTATTCCTGCTTTGGAGGCTGAATAATTAGCCTGTCCAAGGTTTCCAGTGTGACCGACAATAGAAGTTATATTAATTATTTTACCGTACTTTCTTTTCAACATTTTTTTTATTGCATACTTACACATTAAAAAAGTTGACGTTAGGTTTATATCTAAAACCTTTTTCCATTTTTCTTCTGAGAGTCTAATTGATAAATCGTCAAGGGTAATTCCTGCATTATTTATCAAAACATCTAGACCTCCAAGTTTTGTATCTATTTCATTTATAAAGTTTTCTATTTTATCGTGATTGTCCAATTTAAATTGTTCTGTTTGTATTTTTGAAAACATTCCTTTAAGTTTTGTTAATTTACTTTCATTAGTGCCCGTTGCGATAATATTGGCATCAAGTTCATTAAATTTTTTTACCAGGCAGTTTCCAATACCCCCCGTAGCTCCAGTAATTAAAACTTTTTTATCTTTTAAATTTATCATTTAAATTTTTAATATCAGCTATTGAGTTGATTGAAAAGATATTTGCGTCCTTAATTGTTCTTTTAACCATTCCTGATAGCACCTTACCTGGTCCCACCTCTATAAAATCGGATACTCCTGTGTTTGACATATTAACAATACTTTCTCGCCATTTTACTGTAGAAAAAATTTGGTTTACTAATAATTTTTTTATCTTTTCTGGTTCATTTTCTGGCTTAGCACTCACGTTACTTATTATATCTAAAAGTGGCTTTTTGAAATTTGTACTACTAATTTTACTATCCATTTTATCCGATGCTGGTCTCATTAATGAACAATGAAATGGCGCACTAACATTTAGTGGTAAAAATTTAATTTTTCTATCTTTTAGTATAAGTTTAAAATTATCTACACCCTCTTTTTCTCCGCTTAATATTACTTGCCCTTCAGCGTTATCGTTAGCAATTTCACAAATTTTTTTTTGATCAGAGAATTCTTTCAATAAAGTCATAATTTGATCAATACTTGATCCAAGCACTGCTATCATGCTTCCTCTTCCCAAAGGTACTGCTTCTTGCATTGCTTTTCCCCTTTCATGTAGGAGATAAATTGCATCTTCAAAATTTAACGATTCTGCGCAAACTAATGCGCTATATTCTCCTAAAGAATGTCCCGCATAAAATTTAAAAGATTTATTATTAAAATTAAATTCATCCTTCAAGACTCTGAAGATTGAATAACTAACAGTTAGAATAGCTGGTTGAGTATTCTTTGTAAGTTGTAACTCATCTGCTGGTCCTTCCAATATCATTTTTGATAACGAAAAATTTAGTTTTTCGTCAGCTTGATGAAATATTTTTTTTACAATATCGAAATTTTTAAAAAATTCGGAACCCATTCCAACAACCTGTGATCCTTGCCCTGGAAACAATAAAGCTTTCATTTTATTCAATTTTAATTAATAAATATTAGTATTGATATAATATTTAATTATAGTATAAACCATCTTTTACAATTAAATAATAATACTTAAACTACATAATGCTATGGCTTTTTACGAAAATACTCTGATTGCTCGGCAAGATATTCAAACTTCAGAAATTAAAAAGATTATTGACAAATATAATGAGTGCATCAATAAGAATTCCGGTAAAGTAATAAAAATTGAGGAATGGGGATTGTTGAATTTATCAAGAAAGATTAGGAACTACAAAAAAGGTTTTTTCATACATTTTAAATTTGAGGGGAACAAAGATACTTTAAGCGAAGTGAAAAATAAGATGAATATAGATAGTTCAATAATTCGTCATTTAGTCGTTAAATACAAAAAGTTAAATTTAGATACAGAATATTTCCAGAAACAGAAGTAATTAAATGAAAAGAAAAAATAGTAAATTTAAAAAGAGAAGTACTAACTTACTAAGTAAATTAAGCCTTTTTCAAAAATCCGATAATAGATTTTCAAAAAAATGCCCATTATCAATAAAAAATGCTCCTATAATTGATTATAAAAATATTAGTCTATTAAAAAAATATGTAACAGAAAATAGTAAAATTATCTCTTCTAAAATTACATCGGTTTCCTTAAGTAAACAAAGAAAACTAACTAAAGAAATAAAAAAAGCTAAAATTTTAGGTCTTATTTAAATGGAAATAATTCTTTTAGAAAATATAATGAATTTAGGAAGTATTGGCGATAAGGTTAAAGTAAAAAATGGATATGGAAGAAATTTTTTATTAAAAACCGGAAAGGCGTTAAGATTTAGCAAAGAAAATTTAGAGTTTGTTAATAAAAAAAAGAACGAATTAAATAAAAAAAACACTGAAATTAGAGAAGAATTTAAAAAAATTGCAAAGTTGATAAATAATAAAACATTCATCTTCAACAGAGAAAGTAAAGAAAACGGTGAACTTTATGGAACTATTAAACCTAAGGAAATTACCTCTATGATTAATGAAAAAATGAAAATAGATGTGAAGCCATCTCAAATTATTTTAAAGGAAGAAATAAATAAGTTAGGGTCTTTTAAAATCAATTTGCGTTTTCATGCTGAAGTATCCGCAAATATAACTATTAAAGTAGACAAAATTAAAACTTCTTAACTTTTCCACAGATTGAAAAAAAAGTGCGTAACTTTTAACTGTATTTAGTTTTATATGTATTTATTATATTTTTATGGAAGAAGTTAAAGTTGATCTTAGTAGTTTAAAAAATAAACAACCATCAAATTTAGAGGCTGAACAAGCTCTAATAGGTTCAATATTAGTTAATAACGACATAATAGACGAAATTGCTACAACAATTAATCCTACAGTTTTTTATGATCCAGCCCACGTAAAAATATATGAGGTAATTGAAAATTTAAATAATAAGGGAATGATCGCTAATCCTATTACTTTGAAAAACTACTTTGAGAAAGATAATATGTTAAATGAGGTTGGAGGTACAGAATATTTGGTAAAATTAACTAGATTTTCAGGTTCAGTGAAACAAGCAGTAGACTATGCAAAAATAATTCATGAAATGTATCTTAGGAGAGAATTAGTTTTAATCTCTGATAAATTAACTGCAAATACTTTAAATGCAAATTCTCAAGAACAAAATGCAGAAAATATTATTGAGGATACAGAAAGGTCTTTATTTGATCTAGCAGAAAGAGGGACTTTCTCACAATCTTTTTTAAAATTTAACCACGCACTAGATCAAACAATAGAGATGGCTACTAAAGCAATGCAGAGTGACCAAGGAATTGTCGGTGTACCTACAGGTTTAAGTGAATTAGATGAAAAGTTAGGTGGCCTACATAAATCTGATTTAATTATTTTAGCAGGACGTCCATCGATGGGTAAAACTGCTTTAGCAACTAATATAGCTTATAATGCATCCCAAAATATTTTAAAGAGACAGGAAAAATCCTCTGTAGCATTTTTTTCACTAGAAATGTCATCGGAGCAACTGTCTACAAGAATTTTGTCTGAGCAAGCTAGAATTCGTTCAGATGATATTAGGCGTGGTAAGGTTACAGAGGATGAAATTAATAGATACATTGAAACCTCAAGAAATATTTACAACTTGCCTTTATATATTGATGAAACTCCGGCTATAACTATTGCTACTCTAAGTAATAGAGCAAGAAGAATAAAAAGATTATTTGGCTTAAGCTTAGTCGTAGTCGATTATATTCAACTAATGAGATCTAACTCAAATAAAAATGAGGGACGAGTTCAAGAGATTTCAGAAATTACTCAAGGGTTAAAAGCCTTAGCGAAAGAACTTTCAGTCCCTGTGCTAGCTTTATCTCAACTATCCAGAGCAGTCGAACAAAGGGATGATAAACAACCACAACTTTCTGATTTAAGAGAGTCAGGGTCTATTGAGCAAGATGCTGATGTTGTAATGTTTGTTTATAGAGAGGCTTATTATTTAGAGAGAAAACAACCCAAATTAGGATCTATAGAACACGCAGAATGGCAGTCAAAAATGAATGATGTAAACGGTCTTGCAGATATTATTTTGGGGAAACAAAGACATGGCCCAACAGGAACAGTTAAAGTAGAGTTTGAGGGTATTTACACAAAATTTAAAGATTTAAGTAAAAATTAGGTCTAAATTTATCTTTAGTTATAACAAAATTAAGATATATCTGAAATATATCGATGTGGTCTTATATTTATAAAAAAACAGTAATCGATTTTTCAAAATTTACTCTTTTGTTATTAGCAATAATAATAATTTTTTCATTTTATCACTCTAGAAACTTTAATTTAGACGCCTCGTCTGATGCACTTCTTTTGGAAGGCGACAAAGATTTAAAATATTTAAGAGAAGTGAATGAAAGGTATGGAAATAAAGATTTTTTAGTTTTAACTTATACTCCTGTTTCTAGTTTTATTGAGAAAGAAACAATTTTAAATTTACAACTTTTAAAATCAAAAATAGAGAAATTATCTTGGGTAGACAGCATTATAACTGTGATTGATGTTCCTCTATTAAAAAGTACCGATGAAGGATTAATGGAACGATTGAAAAATTATAAAACATTAGCCTATCCAGAAATAGATAGAAAACGAGGATTTGATGAAATAATTAATAGTCCAATATATAAAAATTATGTTATTAGCGAGGATGGAAAAACTTCAGGAATAGTTGTTTATCTAAAAAAAGACGAAAGACTTAATGAATTCATAAAAATTAAAGATAAATATTACAATCAATTAAACACTAGTGGTTTAACAAATGACGAAAAAAAAAATTACAAAAATTTTCTAAAAGAATATGAAGATTATAAAAATCTTTACAACATTCGAAATCACCAAAATATTAAGGAAATTAGAGATGTTATAAATAAGTATGGTGAAAATGCCAAAATTAATTTAGGCGGTATTCCGATGATTGCAGACGACATGATGAGTTTCATTAAAAAAGATATTATAGTTTTTGGAATTGGAGTTTTTTTATTCATCGTGTTCACATTATGGATGATTTTTAGAAATATTAATTGGGTAATTATACCGTTACTTGGTTGTGCTACATCAGTTATTATAATGATTGGTTTGCTTGGTTTAATTGGATGGAAAGTAACTGTAATATCATCAAACTTCATTGCTCTAATGTTAATTTTGAATATGGCGATGAATATTCATGTAACAGTTAGATATTTACAATTACGGAAAGAGTTTCCTGAACTTTCAAAAAAAGAGGCGGTATTGAACTCAAGTAAAAAAATGATGCTACCAATTCTTTATACTGTCTTAACAACAATTTGTGCTTTTTTATCTTTAATCTTTAGTGGAATTAAACCAATTATTGATTTTGGTTGGATGATGACTTTAGGACTTATTGTTTCTTTAATGGTAACTTTTCTTCTTTTACCGTCTTTATTAAATACCTTTACCCCAGACAACGAGACAAATGTCAAGGATACTGAAAAATCTATAATTACCTCAATACTGGGTTCAATAGCAAAAAAAAATAGTTTTTTAATTTTCAGTTTTACAATGCTCATAATAATTTTAAGCATAATCGGTATTTCGAAACTTGAAGTAGAAAATAGTTTCATTAATTACTTTGATAAAGAAACTGAAATTTATAAAGGGATGAAAAAAATTGATGATGATCTTGGAGGTACAACACCTTTAAATGTTATTTTAAAATTTCCAACTAAGGAATTAGATAAAGTAGAAGAAGACGATGAATTTTCTGAGTGGGATGAGGATAATGAAAAAAATGAGGAAAAGTCAAAATATTGGTTTACAAGAGATAAAATGGATAAAATTTTAAAGGTACATGATTATTTGGAGTCTCTGCCAGAGATTGGTAAAGTATTGTCTTTTGGCTCTATTTTAAGAGTGGCAGAAGATCTTAATAAGAAAGAATTACAAAGTCTCGAAATTGCAGTTTTATACAGCAAAATTCCGGAAGAAATAAAAAAAGAAATTGTTCTACCTTATATCTCAGTTGATGAAGATGAAGCTAGAATTAGTGTTAGAATAAAAGACTCGTTAGAAAACCTAAGAAGAAATGATTTAATTAAAAAAATTAATATTGAACTAAACACAAAATTGGGTTTTGAAAAAGAGGAATATAAACTAGCTGGTGTTTTAATTCTATTTAATAACTTGTTACAAAGTTTGTTTAAATCTCAAATACTTACCTTGGGAATAGTTATGGTAGGAATTTTTTCAATGTTTTTTGTTTTATTTCGAAACATTACAGTATCGCTGATTGGTGTTTCACCAAATTTTATTGCAGCTTTTTTTATTCTAGGAATTATTGGATTAAAAAGAATTCCACTAGATATGATGACGATCACTATAGCAGCCATTACTATTGGTATAGCTGTTGATAATAGTATTCACTATATTTATAGATTTAGAGAGGAATTTAAAAAAATAAAAAACTATCAAAAAACTTTAGATAGATGTCATAGCACCGTTGGAGTAGCTATATTGAATACTTCTATTACAATTGTGTTTGGTTTTTCTATTTTAATATTATCAAACTTTATACCAACAATTTACTTCGGTGTTTTTACTGGTATTGCAATGCTATTAGCAATGATTTCTGTTCTAATTTTACTTCCAAAACTCTTATTGATTTACAAACCTTTTGGTGAAGAAACTAAAAATATTTCATGATAGAGAGTTTTTTTAGAGGCTTAACCAATTCTACCAATATTTTTGATATACTTTTTATTATAATTTTAATTTATTTTATTGTTCAATGCTTTGCAAAAGGTTTTACCTTGAGTTTAATATCATTTATGAAATGGGTTCTTTCTACAATAGTTACTATAATTCTTGTTCCAAAAATACAACCATCAGTCTCAAACTATATAGAATCAGATTTTATTAATAATATCGGACTTGGGATAGGAATTTTTATGTTTACACTTTTTTTTACCATTGTTGTTGGGAAAGCTCTTGGAAGAGCTATAACTTGGACTGGTGTAGGATCTATCGATAAAACTTTTGGCTTATTATTTGGATTTTTTAAAGGCTACATCGTTTCGGTGTGCATATTTTCTATATCAAATTGGTTTTATCCTTATCAGAATTGGGGTATATCAGCTGAAGATGCATTTTCTTTTAACTTGATAAAAAAAGGTAGTGAAATATTGATAGAAGAGTTTCCCTCAAGTGACGACTTCATTAATACGAAAGAAAAAATTGAAAAAATTTAGCTTAGATAAACTCAGAGAAGAGTGCGGGATTTTTGGTATATCAAATCATAAAGATGCCTCCGCTTTAGTTGCTTTAGGTCTTCATGCTTTACAGCATAGAGGTCAAGAAGGTTGCGGTATAGTTTCGTTTGATGGAAAAAATTATCATTCAGAAAAAAGACAAGGTTTAGTTGGGGATCACTTCACAGATCCTGATACATTAAAAAAACTTCAAGGGTCATTTGCTATTGGTCATAATAGATACTCTACAACTGGTGAAACTTCATTGCGAAACATTCAGCCATTCTTTGCCGATTTACACATGGGAGGCCTGAGTATCGCTCACAACGGAAATCTAACTAACGCAATATTGTTGAGAGATGCGTTGGTGAAAGATGGAGCAATTTTTAGAACTACTAGCGATACTGAGACTATTGTACAATTAATTGCTAAATCTAAAAGAGAAAAATTTTTAGATAAACTAATAGACGCTCTTTTTCAAATACAAGGAGGCTATTCATTAGTTATAATGACTAATAAAAAATTGGTAGGTGTAAGAGATCCTTTTGGAATTAGACCGCTCGTGATAGGCAAATTAAATAATTCTTATATTTTTGCCTCAGAAACTTGTGCACTTGATATAGTTGGAGCAAAATTTATTAGAGAAGTAGAAAATGGAGAAATAATTTGTATTGAGGATAATATACTAAAAAGTGTCAAGCCCTTTCCTGCTCAAAAATCTCGACCTTGCGTATTTGAATATATTTATTTTGCGAGACCAGACAGTTTGATTGGTGGAAAATGTGCATATGAATATAGAAAAAAATTAGGATCAGAACTTGCTAAAGAAACTGACACTCAGGCAGATTTAGTAGTTCCAGTACCAGATTCAGGTGTGCCAGCAGCTTTGGGTTTTGCAGAACAATGTGGAAAAAAATTTGAGCTAGGTCTTATACGGAATCATTATGTTGGTAGAACATTTATTGAACCAACACAAAACATAAGAAGTCTTGGGGTGAAGTTAAAATTAAGCTCTACCAAAACAATAGTAAAAAATAAGTCTATAATTTTAATTGATGATTCTCTTGTGAGAGGAACTACTTGCCACAAAATTGTTAAAATGCTTTATGAAGGAGGAGCAAAAGAAGTGCATGTTAGAATTGCTTGCCCAGAAATTAAATATCCAGACTTTTACGGAGTAGATATGCCAAACAGGGATGAACTTTTGGCTCATAAAAAAAATAATCAGGAAATGTGTAAGTATATAAATGCAGATAGTTTAAAATTTTTAAGTTTAGATGGATTATACTCAGCTCTTGCTGGAGAGCAAAGAAGAGAAAGCTATCCTCAATTTAGTGACCACTACTTTACTGGTGACTACCCAATAAAACCGACTGATAATCTTGAAGGATTTAAAATAAAACAACTGTCTCTTTTAAGTGGTAAGTCAACAAATTAATCTACAACAATTAATTTATTTTTTTTATCCAGATATATCATTTCGCCATCAATAAAAATAGGGTCAGAACTCATTTGTTTTTTTAACTTTTGTATTTCCTTTATCTCCCCTCTAATATTAAATTTTACGATGTAAGAATTATGCAAAAAAAGATATAAGTTATTATTTATCACTCTTATCAAATTTACGTTTACTTTATTTTTTTTAATTTTTAAATAATCTGCTATTTTTTGATTAATATTATACGAATAAATTATTTTTCCAGTATTAAAATCTACACAAACAAGTAAATTATTTTTAGTTATTATAAATATTTGGTTTCCCGAAATTAAAGGTTCAGTTTTACCCGACAAAGGAATATTAAAAACGTAAGATCCGTTATTTGCATTTAGCACAGACAAGTTTTTATTCGTCAATACTGTTAGCTTTTTTGAATAAAATTTAGTTGATTGTGCCTCAAATAAGTTTCCTAGATCTAATTCGAGTGACTCATTAATATTTAAAACCCAATTAATCTTTAAATTATTTAAATTAATTGAGTATAATGAACCAAATACATTCAAAAAAAATAAAGTTCCTTCGCCAATAGTTAGATTATTTTGAAAATTATTTTTAACTAGAACTTCCTCGGTAGGAATACGCTTCACAATTTCTCCATTATTTTTATTGGCAAAAATTAAATTATTATTTTGATCTGCAAATATGATCTTATTTTTTGTAAGCTTTACGTTAGATCTTAAAGGGATTTTATAATTTTTTGCCCATATTATTTTACTATTTATATAATCAATAGCATAAAAATAACCGATATTATCTGTAACAAATATTTTGTTATCTTCTAAAATTATATTTAATTGCTTTTCTATATTCTTAAAATTTTTTTTATAAAAATTAAATTTTTTTAGATCTTTATTTTTAAATGAATAAATAAAAATATTTCCTTTAATGTCGCTTAAAAAAATATAATCATTGGTAAAGAAAATTTTTTTATTTGTTTGAAATCGAGAAAGCTTTTTACTCATAAATTTTACTGTATTTTCATTTTTGTATTGAAAATTTGAGTAGTTATTATTTTTATTGTAAAAAGACTCTTTCCAATCGATTGGGTTAATTACAGGGCTTAAAGAAAAATCATAATTTTTATCTATATTAATTATTTCATCAAATTTTGTATCAGATTTTATAATTACCTCTGAAAAATCTTTAAATACATCATTATCTTTAGAATCTTTTATATCAGAAATATCTTTCCATATTCCTGATTTATTATCGAAAGAACAGCTATTTAAAAAAAATAAAAAAATTACAAAATAAAATAATTTCATTAGTTATTATTTTTCTTAATTAAATCTTTAGCTATATTTTTTAATTCGGAGTCTGAATTAATTAAGTTTTGTAACAATCTATTACCCTCTTCAATTTTTGAAATTTTTAAAAGAAATAAAGCTTTTTTTAAATTTAATAAATCTTGTTGTCTTTTTGGTTTCTTTATCTCGTCTAATAATTCAAAATACTTTAATACCTTATCATTGTCTTTTATCATGTTTCTTTCAAGTAAACTTTGTAGTGCAAGAGTAGAATAAAACTTGTTTTTACTTAAAATAATTTCTTCATAAAGAACTTTTGATTTTTCGAATTCATTAGACGCTAACAATAACCCTGCTTCTATATATTTTTCAGAAACTAATTCATTTTTTTTAGCATTATTAATTTTATAAAAAAATATTAAAATTATAATTAAAATTAAGAATATAAACGAATAAATTAATTTTGCTTTATTTCTTTTAAAAAATAAAAACAAGTTTTCTTTTTTTTCAATTTTATTATTTAAATTATCATCCATTTAAAACGTTTTTATTAGAAGGAAATTTTTTTAATTTTACATCTCTAGTATATTTTTTTACAGCATTTTCAATAACTCTGTTAAGCGAAGCATATTTTTTTACAAATTTGGGGTAAAAACCACTAATACCCAGCATGTCATCTGTAACAAGTATTTGACCATCACAGTTTGTAGAGGAACCAATACCAATAGTTGGTATTTTTAAATTTTTAGTTATTATTTTTGATGCTAATGGCGCTAAACATTCTAACACAATTGAAAATGCTCCTGCTTTTTCAATCAGTAATGCCTCTTTAAGCAGTTTTTCGATTTTTTTTTTGTATTACCTTCTATTTGAAATTTCTTTTTAAATTGCGGTGTATAACCTATGTGTCCCATAACAGGAATATTTGATTTGACTAAATTATTTATTATATCAAAATTTTTATTATTACTTTCTAGTTTTATTGCATCACATTTGGTCAAGCTCATAATTAATTTTGCGTTTTTTTTTGCTGATATGGAATTATTATAAGTTCCTTTAGGCATATCAACTACAAGTAAAGATTTTTTTACCCCCATCCTAACGCTTTGAGCGTGTTGAATGATATTATTTAAACTAATTTTATGAGTATCTTTAAAACCGTATAAAACGTTTGCCATGGAGTCTCCGACTAGAACTATATCGCAATATTTGTCTAAAATTTTTGCGATATTTTTTGAATAAGCTGTGAGACTTATAATTTTTGATTTATTCTTTTTATTAAGAATATTTTTTATTTTCTTTTTCATTCTATAAAATTATTCTAGCTCAATTGTGCTTGGTGGCTTAGAACTTATATCATATACTACTCTATTTATACCCTTAACATTATTTATAATTTTGTTAGAAATTTTATCCAAAAATTCTTTAGAAAAATTATAATAATCTGCAGTCATTCCATCCTCAGAAGTTACTGCCCTTAGTAAACAGGTATATTCGTAAGTCCTAGAGTCACCCATGACCCCAACAGTTTTTATTGGAAGTAGAGCTGCATAAGCTTGCCAAATTTTATGGTACAAATTATTCTTATTAAGCTCTCTTATATAAATATAATCAGCTTCCTGTAGAATTCTAATTTTATTCAGAGTAATTTTTCCTAATATTCTTATCGCTAAACCTGGACCAGGAAAAGGATGTCTATTTGTAATTTCCTTCTTTAACCCTAGAGAATTACCTAAAACTCTTACTTCATCTTTAAAAAATTCTTTCAAAGGCTCAATAAGCCTTAAATTCATTTTTTTTGGAAGACCCCCTACGTTGTGATGAGATTTAATCTTTGAAGTCTTACTACCTGTGGAAGATTTGCTCTCAATAATATCAGGATAAAGTGTGCCTTGAGCAAGGTATTGTATTTTTTTTAATTTTTTAGCTTCTTTTTCAAAAATTTTAATAAATAGGCTTCCAATTATTTTTCTCTTTTTCTCTGGGTTTGAAACATTTTTTAATTTATTTAAAAAGATTTTTGATGCATTTATTAATTTTAAATTTAACTTATATTTATTTTTAAAAATTCTGTAAGTATATTTAAACTCATTTTTCCTCATAAGTCCTGTATCAACCATAATACATATTAGGTTTTTTTTTATTGCTTTATTAATTAAAAGTGCAACTACGCTACTATCTACTCCACCAGATAAAGCGCATAAAACTTTTTCATTTTTAACTTTTTCTTTTATTTCCTTTATCAATCTATTTTTTTGAGATATTACGCTCCATTTCTTTTTGATTTTACATATTAAAAATAAGAAATTTTTAAATATTTGTTTACCATTGTCAGTATGTGTCACTTCAGGATGAAATTGTATTCCGAATATATTCTTTTTGTTATTTTCTATAATAGTAAGTTTTGAATTTTTAGTACGAGCAATAGATATGAAATTTTTTGGTAATTTTACAACAGCATCTTCATGGCTCATCCATACTGAGCTTTTATTTCCAAAAAAATTTTTTGTTAAGACAGATTGTCTGTTTTTTAAGATAGATGCTCTTCCAAATTCTCTTTTTTTTTTTGTTGATTTTATTTTTCCACCAAATAATTTAGCAATTAACTGTAAGCCATAACAAATTCCTAATACTGGTATATTTTTATTAAAAATATTTTTTGGAATACTTTGAAATTTTCCTTTAGTAACTGATGATGGGCCTCCAGAGAGGATAATTCCTTTAATCCCCTTAAAGTTTTTAAATTTTATAATTTCCTTGGGAGTTACAATTTCAGAAAATACGCCGAGCTCACGTACACGTCTTGCTATTAATTTTGTAACTTGAGAACCAAAATCAATTATAATAATTCTCTCTTTGATTGATTGAAATTGCATTTATTTCTTAGATAAATTTTCAATTTCTATTTTGAGTGATCGA
>MDTD01201343.1_pt1 | contig 13090 bp, 23 predicted proteins | sample 811221 | NCBI WGS metagenome assembly MDTD01 (sample SAMN05326646, study PRJNA326480) | marine metagenome | isolation source: seawater | place: Pacific Ocean: South West | collected 2011 | reverse complement strand
GTGGCACTGCTTGTATCTCAATAATATTTTCTGGTAAAAGTGTTGAAGTTATGTTTACTGTGTTTATCAATATTTCTCCTTTTTCATAATCTACTGTACCAAAGTTTGTTGACACTATTTCAACGTCTATATCGTCTGTGAGTTTGAATAGGAATAGATTGCCTGTATTTGATCCTTGAATCACATTATCGGCAATGTAGACCGTTCCATCGACCCCTGAGACGCTGAATCCTGTGCTCTTGATATTGTAAGAATCTAATTCATGATAAAACTGGTTGTCGAAACACAATTCATATTGTGTAAAAACATTTACCATTGATTTCAAATTTCTTCTAATTATTACATTTGTAATATTGGATGTAATAGAATTGTCAACACCATCAATAACTGAAGTCATTTTAGAGTATTTGAATCTACCACCAAACTTGTTCAATTCACCAGACTTAGAATATTGATTTACTGAATCAGTTATCTTAGTTCTAAGGGAATTAGAGTCTCCAACAAAGTTTGTGTTATAGTAAATATATGAATCCAATTCAACATATAAAAATTTGAGATCCATAAAAGATGGCACAATCCCTGCTACACTATAACTTTTGAGAGATTTCAATAAGTTTGTTTTTGTGGATTCCGCTAAAAAATTACCATTTCTCGGTTTTGCTGCGATAAAGACCCGACCATATTGAGGTGGATCGAGATCTTCACCACCATATGCACTGACTGATTCTATGTTTGGATATATTGAGGGAAGTAATGCTTCATAATCGGTAGCAGTTACCGCACGATTTTGTGCTGCAAATCTTCTAGGTGCGTAATTTCTTATACTTTGCACACTTTCTATATCATCACCATTTTCAGAAGGCGTCAAAACTCGTAGTCTTGCCACAGCAGTCGGAATAAGTGCACCGCTTTCATCTTTTACTGCACCTACAAAGTTAAAGAATGACGCACCATTCCCCTCTTTACCATCTGTTTTGATGTAAGTTGCTCTTATTACATTATTCGCTTCTAATCTCTTACCAAATATACCATCTCCAAAAAGTATTTCATATTTTTCATCACTTGTCTCCTGTATCAAAAATGTGTTGGATGTAGAAGTTATACCAACAATACTGTCGATTTCTTTGAACTCTGTTTCAATATTGCTTGATGCATTTTCTTTTATATACACTCTGAGTGTAGATGTGTCAATGCTATCATTTGGTAAAACATATCTTTGATTTGCTTGCGATAAGTTTACAGTCCATTGCTTCTCTAAAAGTTGACCTTGATATATTTGAAGGAATCCTTTTGCTTCTCCAAAGTTAGAAGCAGCAGTTATTTTTTGTGGTAAAGAGTATGTAAAGTTAATACCATTCACACCAGAGTTTGCAATTACTCCTTCATCTATGCTTATTGATGTATTTGTAGTTGAGATTCCAGTAACATTAATAGAAACGGTTGCTACAGCAGCACGTTTTGATCTTGGCACGTATCCTATGTTTCTCGCAAGTGATACAACGTTTTCTCTAAGTGTTGCTGAATCAATAAATGATTCATTCGCAACCATATTAGTATTATATGCTGTAATGTAGGTATTATATGCTAATGTATTAATAAGAACAGACAGATTAGATCCCTCAAAGTCAAAATCTGAGAAATTGGAGTTTTGCCTCAGATAATCTTTGATTGAAGTTTTTATGTCTTCAAAGTTGAGATTTGTGAATTGATTGAGAGCCATTATAGTCTAGTCGGTTCTAATATAAAGTTTATTGTTTGCATTGGTAACGATAGACCAACGATGTTGTATGATATTTCAATATCTAATTCATTACTATCGGGTTTAGGGTCAACACTAACATTGGTTAGATTGACTCTAGGTTCATGGTTTGTTATAACAGTATCAATTTCTGTAGTAATAGGATCAACGAAATCTGAGTTTCCTAATTCAAATAATGCCCCTGTGATACGGGTGCCAATGTCATTTCTAAAAAATACTTCACCAATCTTTGTTCTAACAAGATTTTGTACAGAACGTTTGATTGCATCCTCATTTCTTAGAGGAAGCAAATCTCTTGTAACAGGATGACGTTTGAAGGATAATGAAATATCCCGAAAACCTCTTGATATTTTGCTGAGAGGCACTTTTATACAATACTCGTGTATTTAGTGCTATTTAGACAGTTTCTACGAGTTATCTTTCATCCGATTGATGTTGGTCTTGAAAATGATGATAATACTGATCATCTATGTCCGACATTACTTCTCTATCCTTCCGAGTCTTCCAAAAATACTCCTCTTGGTCACCAAGACCTAGATTATCATATCCATGCTCTACCTGATAGTATTCTGTAGAGACCTTGAAGTCAGGTACTTTGGGTTCTGGGGGTGTTAGACTATTATCATAGATTCTCATCCTGTTATTGGGGTACAGAGCGAACTGACCGTTGTTCAATGCAATCAGGTTGTGACTTTTATGTTCTGCAGGAGTCTCAGCAGTAGAACAGTCAATGCTATCTGCAGAGTCGTGGTAGTTGTCCAGTGTGCATATGTACTCTCCTCTAAGTCTTCCGAAATCACGAGTATTAATCTCGTAATCTGCACTTCCGATGATTGATTTTGTAATTGCTGTGACTCCATAATCCATACAGTTCCAAAATTGTAAATTAGGTAGATTCATATCAGGATCCGGTGTCTTGGGAGATGAGACAAAAGCGGAGATCGGTAATTTGTCAAATAATGCAGCATATTCATATAAATATGTTTCAAAGTAAAAAGCACGACCGGGCATAGACTTTGCAGACACCCATACACCTTTTACAAACTCACCATGCCCGTCTTTGTGATCTCTAAGATATTCCTTTCTCACCCACACATGTATAGCAGGTAAATTGCAGATCAATGTTGACATATGTTTGATAATATAGAAATTGGCGACAAATTCTCTCAATTCCTAGAGAGAGTAGAGAGGAGGTGTATATCTGACAAGCAGTGGGAGTTTCCATACAAGATAGTTCAAGATCCAATATGGGAAACAAGTTACCCTCTACTTGAAATGATACGCTCTCGTGGTATTATATATGATGTTCCTGAGAACTCCGTTGTTCGTAGTGCTGCGTGGGTAGAAACAAGTCGGGAAAAATTTGATCTGAGACAAGTAGAGAATTTACTAAAATCCAAGTTTCCTAAGTGTATAGACAATCCTGTGATTGGATATTACCCTCCGGGTGGATTTGTTAGTTGGCATACAAACTATAAAGCACCGGGATGGATTATTCTATTCAATTGGTCTGAAGAGGGCAATGGATATTTCAAATATTATCACAATTATAAATTAGTAACTCTAAAAGATAAACCCGGTTGGAATGCGAGAGTCGGTCGATTTTCCTCAGAACCGGATAATTTGATGTGGCACTGTGCTAAAACTGAATGTCGTAGATTTTCTTTCTCATATCGTTTTGATGATCCAATAAAATGGCAAGAGGCAGTTGACTGTCTGGTGGCATAAAAAAAGAGGACGTTAGTCCTCTGATGTACCTAGGTATTTGACTTCGATATCGTCAGGGTGCGGAGTTCCGTCACGATAAAATTGTTCTGCTAGTTCTTGAGTTACATCGAGCATCTCTTCCTCATCAATGTCAGAACGGATTTTCTCACCCTCCAAGTATATATCGTATCGCTCCATTTTCGGTCTTTATATTTGACATTACAAACCTACTTATATAATTCTCATCTTCTCGTGTCCTACTCTAATCGTTGGATCACACCAAATCTCAAATCCTGCTTTGATCGCTTCGAGACAGAAAGAAACGTCTTCACCACACATGTCTTGAACTGCACCAGATTCAAAAACTTGCATTTGTGGTGCAAACCATGGATACTTCATATCAGGGTGTTCAAACACACCTTTCTTGATCATTACCCATCCAAACCCTGTGTAATCGCATGTGAATGGTTTTCTTCTCTTCTGAATACCATCAACCATTTCATGATTCATGACTCCACCATTTTGCTCAAATTCATCTTCTTCTAACCAATGTGCAACAGATGTAGTCCTACCATCCTCTGTAACATACCATCCTGCAGCAATATCCTTATTCATCCAAATAAGTTTATAAAATGCTTCTAGATTGAATACAATATCACTGTCGATCCATAACTGATAGTCATATTCAAGTTTACCCTGCCATGGTAACTGATCTGGTCCTTTGAGTACGTTTGCTCCTAATACTTTGCATCGAGCAAAGTTGACCATTGAAGAATAGTCTTGCGAGATCTGAATTGATGCTCCTTGCTGCACACATTCAAAACAGAGTTGTACAAAGTTTTTCAGAAAGGTATATGATACTCCACGACCGGGAAGACAGAATACAATTGCTTTACCCTTGATTAGTTTTCTTGCTTCTTCTATCGAAAATTCAGTTTCTCCCTTTTTTACTGTTTTTGGTGGAGTGGACACCACCTTGAATCCTTTTGCCATTACAGAAAATGTTTTTCATTTCATTATACACTGTAATTTATACACCGTCAACAACCCATAAAAAAAAGCGACTTTTGTCGCTTTAATAATATTTAAGTTATACCCTTCGGTGAAAACTCACAGAGTTAGTTATAAAAATTCTTACCTATGTCAACTTTCGTCATAATCGAAAGGATCATCATTTCTGAGTTTCCACAATTTGATTTGACTCCTTACCCAACGAACTGGATGCCAATTCTTCACATGCTGTATGGTAAATGGTGTATTTTTAAGTTTCATTTTTTTTCTCCTCCAGTTTCTCCTCCCAAGAATCGTCAGGAGTGAAAATTATAGGACCTTGTGCTATTGCCTCTGCCAATTCTTCGAGAAGTGAGTCTTTTTCCATTTTTTTACTTGTTTACTCTATTGTAACAGAATCATACTTAATTGTCACCTGTTCTGGTGAATAACAACTCTTTACACCGGCATGTATCATTTGACGAAACATCCTTTGTCGTCTTAATGCCTCTTCTTCACTTATGTGATGATAAATTCTTTTTTCGTTGAGATATACGGAATAACTCATAAAACTATACACTTTGTAGGAATTCCTTCCCTCCCTCTTATATAGCGTTTTCGTTGAGCAGGGGCACGATTTTCTCTCCATTCTTCAATTTTGTTCCATCGTTCCTGATTGAAGAAATCTTGCTGAAAATACCATATTTCAACTTCATCGTGCGATTTTCCTGTATTGCAATTACTACAGGAACATATCATATTCGGTAATTCATCTCTACCACCAAATGTTTGAGGATGTATATGATCTATCGTATCTCCGTATTCACCACAGTAGGCACACTTATAATTCCATGCCTCCTTTATATGTCTTCGCCACATTTTCTTCGCTTTTCCATAATTACTCGCCAACATTTCAAAAACGTAGTCTGAAGGTTTGCTAAGAAGCATACATATTTGGTATAGTATTTTTATTTAGTTTTGAAACCGACTTTTATAATCTGTTCGGGTATGGGGTGGTCTGCAACAACTCCACTTTGGTATACTTTGCAACTAGATAATGAATATTTGCATACTGGGTACAAAAAAGAGGGTGGATATCTTAATAATACTGATTCTACTGCTGCTGAGAGATTTTTGACTGAAAAAGGCAATAAAGCGAAACGTGGACAATCGAAATCTGACCATATGCGTGAATGGGCAAAAAATAGAGTTGAGATAAATCGAGAATTGATGAAAAAATTAGAAAAAGACCCAAAAGCAATGACATCGCCTGATGGTGTTCTTGCAGGAGCAAGAAAAAACTTATTTTTGACTCAAGAAGACATAGATGCCTTTTTTATTCCACCATATACATTAGAAAAGTACAAAACTTACTATAAAAGACTTTGGGAGACACTACAGGAAAATAATTGCTCATATCAAGCAGTTGGTGACTTCTCAATCTCGAATGCTTACCTCTCAGAAAAGTTTTGTCAAAAATTAGTCGATAAACTTTCAGATTATTTTGATGTAAAAGTGCTCACGATCATGAGAGACCCGATTCGTCGTTTTTGGTCATTAGTTAATGGTGAATATCCTCCAACATCTCCTCGTCAGTGGATTAATGAAGGAGAGTGCACCAGATCTTTTTTAGAAAGGATCGATACTGATAAAGGATTAGATTATATTGGAATTATTGAGAAATGGGAGAGGGTTTGTCCGACTCATGTCATCATAATGGAACAATTGTGGGAGGGTGACGAACAAGAGAGAGAAAAGCAACGGTTATCCGACTTCCTAGACTATGACATCAAAAATATACATGAAAATGTCTATTGTCCTGACCGTGGGATTCATGCTCCGGAGTATTTGGGTCTAGAAGACCAGTGGCGTTCTGATAAATATTGGTTACAAGACGAATTATACAATCGAGTTTTACCATTTTTCCCAGTTTACCAACAATGGGTGGACAAGTATGGCGGTTTACCGCTATACTGGGGTAAACCGTACAACTATGAGGTATAATCAACTCTGTCTGACACTCTTAGTGATTGCAGCGTGGGCAAATCTCCTTCTCAAGTAACTATGATTAACGAAATAGTAAAAAATTTTCCAATTTCAGACAACTTTGCTAATGTAGAGTTCAAATTACCAAAAACTGTCTATACAACAGATGAGGTTGATGCTCTGATTGCTGCTGCACTGGCAGAAGCAAAGGCAATTGACGAGGCATCGATGAAAAAACACAATCGAGATGCTACTGTCATCAGTATGATCCTTGGTTTTACAACACTTGCTTTGTTTGTAGATGGTTTGCTAAGAATGTTAGGTATAATTCCACCTTTTATGGATCTTAATGTTAATATTTTGGACAAAATCGAAGGAGATATGCTTCTCAAAATCAAATCTATGATTAAATAATGAATTCAACCGTCATTTTTCTATATTTTTTACTTTTCATGGTGACTTTGGTCTCTGCACTCGTCTTTATGTGGAGAAGTATGTCATCTTTGTTCACTGAAATGGGAAAACCGATGAAATCTAACGTTCACCCAGAGATGAGAGACGTTCAAAGCGGTACAGAACTGCTTATTTTTCATGCATCAGAAGATGAAGACGAAGATGATGGTGAAGGAGACGTCGTAATCGTCCGAAAATAGTTGCAAAAGTGTTTTTTTTGTGTTATAATTAACATATTATAAGTTATGTTTCAATGAGCAGTGTCAGTTTTAGGAAACACCGCGTGTTTCGTGAGACAGAAGATGTTATTTTCTATGATATATCAGTTGAAGAGTCAAATGCTGCTGACCTTGTAGTGCATACAGGTCCCGCAGTATCTCCTCCTGACGATTGTGTGGGTGCAAAACAGTTTTATATTCATTCATTTCAAGATGATTACAACAGAGTTGTGTCAGGATCGCGAACTTTTGAATTAATCAACATAAATTGGAAGTGTCCTTATCATATTGTGAATCTTGATCGTAGTCATGGAGCACTTTTTATACCTCGTGGCACCTTTCATCGATCAGTTTCGGGACCAGATGGGTCAATTATTATCAATCAGGCACATAGATATGCCGGTTTTGAATCAAATACTGAGTTTATACCGATTTCTGCTGCTGAAAATGATAAATTATATAAAATACTAAAGCATGAAAAACCTGTGATTGACCAATAAGATGATAAAAACTCTCAAATTTTTGATAATCACTGCAGCGACTGTCTGTTTTTTTGAAATACTTGCATTTTTGCGGTATTGTGGTATACTATAGTCAAAGGTATGCATATTATGGAACTTAATTTCTACCAACTTGCTAAGAAGAAGATGGAATTCGAGAATATCGGTGTTGGAAACACAGCACAAGACTTAATTGAGGATTGCTCTGCTGATCCTCCTCCTTATGGACCTGAACTTATCGAAGAAAAAACTGATCCACCTCATTATCAGCAAGGTAATATCCAAGTATGGGACTTTATTGCCGATCAGAAACTTGACTTTTTCAAGGGTAATGTGGTAAAATACGTATGTCGTGCAGGTTCCAAGTCAGGAGAGTCGGAACTGGATGACCTTATGAAGGCAAAAGTCTACGTGGAGAAGGCAATTGAACTGTTGGCATTGTCAAACTGAACTCATATGGGGTTCAGACTTCAACGGAGAGGATTATGGAGTCGAAGATGAGTATTCTATCGTCACCAATCTGACTTGCCCCAAGTGTAATTCATTCTATGAGGTGTATTATCCAAATGAAACAAGTGACTAAAATCGTCAATGCGAGATACTGGTTAGTGATCGCAGCATTATTGACAGGAGGTATGATATACCTTGGCAACAGTAATCATCGAGTTGCTGATACTAATGATGCATTGTCAGCAGATATGCACTTACTCATTGAATATTTTGAGTATGGAAATCGAAGAGGCACAGTCACTCCATATCAAATGCCCATACTACAATGACCTTTAAACAGACATCAGACAAACCCTATGATAGGCATCATTATAAGATAGTTTCCAAACAATATGCTACCTTTATTGTAGAATCTTGGCAAGAGGTTCAAGAGTGGTGGTGGAATCATTGTAACATGTTTGGTTTTGAGGCAGTCATAGAAGTCCTAGATATACCAGAGAAGAAAACTAAAGGATTTGGATAATGACCTATCACATATACTTTCAACAAAAAGTTTTATTCAAAAACCTGACACTCGAAGAGTTCAGTCTCATATGGAATAAACTTTACACTTCGTACTGGAGAGAAGACATTACATACACTGTGTGTTATGATGAAGTATGTGAAGAGGAACCGTCTTTCTAATATGATAAATGATGTATTCAAAACACCTGTATATCAAACTGAACTCAAACTAGACAATAAGGCAATATCCTTATATTGTGTACATCACTCAAAAAAAGATGAAGGTCGCACTATATCTAATTCTGGTGGGTACCAATCAAATCCTCTTACTGGAACGATACCTATGTTGAATGATCTATTTGAAAATATTATACAACATTCAAATAAGATGGCAAAACTTATTGGGTTGAAACCCACTCAACTTACTGATGTCTGGATCAATATAAATGGATATAAAGACAGCAATCTTTCACACATTCACAGTCATTGCATGTTATCTGGAGTATACTATGTGAAGACACCTGAAAACTGTGGAGATCTTGTATTATGTAATCCGGCGACACATATGAATCATGATTGGGACGATGATACTGTCGAAGAAGAACTGACTGATTACACATCATCAAGATGTATAATGCCTGCCCGTGAATCATCTCTTTATATCTTTCCATCTTGGTTAGAGCATTACGTCTCACCTAATATGAGTGAAGACAAACGTATCTCTATTTCTTTCAATATGTGCTGATGGATTTTTTATTTGTAGGATGTAGCATCACATGGGGTGATGAATTGAAAGACAGATTGAACACTCGTTACAGTAAACTTGTCTGTGATGCTTTGGGGGCAAATGAACATAACATTGCTGAGTGTGGTCAGAGTAATGATTGGATTGCCCGAAGAACTGTTGAAGAGACTCGAAAAAGAAGATATGATAGAATCTATGTTCAACTTACAATACCGAGTCGATTAGAGTATTTTACTGAAAAAGATACTCATAAGTTCAGAACACAGATGATGGGGAGAAGGGAAGAAAAGTATTATTATGAGGGAAGAAGATATTATAAGTGGGTCTACAATCGACAACTCGGTATTGAGAACATGTATAAGAATAAGTTTCTGATTGAAAATGCTGTAGACTATCGCACACCACTCACATTCTTATCTGCTGATTGTTGCGGTGAAAATAAGAAGAGGAGATGGTGGATGCATGAGCAAAGTTACTGGTATCAACTTTGTAGAATGAAACATCACTGGATCTGGGATGAAATGCTTGGACATGCATATAAAGAAGGTCCTCTTGGAGAAGATGAAACTCACCCACTCGAACCTGCTCATCAAAAAATTGCAGATTATCTATTGAAACATGGCGAATAGTGTTTGTTGGCAGTTTACTGAACTTCCAATCGAAGTCATTGACATTATAGAAAATGACCTCAAGAAATTTGATAAATCAATTGAACCCTCTCTATTGAAAGGGCAAAACAGTAACAGTTTCATTCGGAACAGTCAGAATACATGGATTGATACTTCTCACTGGATGAGTGGGTGGTTATGGTATTATGTCAATCAAATCAATAATGCCAACTTTTTATATGACATCACAGATATAGACAACGGAACTCTACAATACACACACTACAAAGAAGGTGAGTTTTATGGTTGGCACTCAGATACAGCACTCGATACCTATCATAAACCACAGGTCCAATTCGCTTCGGGCGTTGGTCGAGGGCAGGAAGAGTTGATTCAAACAGGTGAATATGTCAGGAAACTCTCATTTACTCTTCAATTATCCGACCCTACAGATTACAGAGGGGGAGAGGTCGAATTTTTAGATAGCGAGGGACAAAGATTTTTGGCACCTAAACAGAGAGGTACGATGATTGTCTTTGATTCAAGAACTCGTCACCGAGTCCGAAAGGTCAAAGAGGGACTTCGTAAGAGTATCGTAGGATGGGTGGTAGGTCCAAGATGGAAATAACAGTCATTGATGATATTATTGATCTTGAATATCAAAAGGGCATCAAAGGTATTCTACTGGGAGATGATACATTTCAAGGTCATCTCTTTCCTTGGTTTTATACAGAAGATGTGACAGGGGCGGGAGACTATGACAGTCAACACCGAGCAGCATTGGGACATGAATATGTTTACTTGGATCATGTCAAAGATCCTAATGGTAGAGTGATAAGTCGTTTTCATAATATGTTTCTACCCATGCTCAAAGAGGTGATAAGAAGAATCGGTATCAAACAGGAAGAAACAGGTATTCTACAAGGACGTTCTTTTCTACAGTTACCAAGAAACATTCAAAGAGATGATGTAGATACAGTTCATATTGACATCAATCAAAGAGCACATCTTGTTGTGTTATATTATGTCTGTGATAGTGATGGAGATACACTCATCTATCATGAAAGAGTCAAATCAGAAAAATATACAATCAAACAAAGAGTCACACCTAAACAAGGTCGAGTTGTCATCTTTGATGGTACTCTATATCATACAGCAGAACAACCTTTACATTCAACTCGATGTATTGTCAACTATAATCTAGGATGAGAGAAGTATTTGATCAGAACGGATATCTCTATGTTCCGAATGCAGTTGACTTCAAAAGTCTTTACTGCTCGCCCCCTGTTGACAAAGAGGGTCAAAGAATCACAGGAATCGAAAGACACTTCCGACGTCAAGAGACAAAGTTCAATTCAGTTGAACCGCAGGTCAATGGTTCTTTAGCAAGATACAATCATCCATTTTATCAGAGAACACATTACTCTTTGATGAAAAAAATTGAACGTATGATTGGTATGGACTTATTACCCACATATTACTTTGACCGGTTTTACTATGAGGGACAGGAACTGACTCGACATCATGATCGACCATCCTGTGAGATTAGTGCCACAGTTCAAATTAGCACCAATCGTGATGAAGCATGGCCGATATGGTTTGAACGCCCAGATCATACAGAAAACTCGGTAAGTATGAAGAATGGAGATATGGTATTATACAAAGGGTGTGAAAGAGATCATTGGAGAGAACCTCTTACCGGAAAGAACTCTTATCATCATCAGATCTTCTTTCATTATGTCAATGCACAAGGTCCATATGTACACTATGCATATGATTCGGGGGTAGGGTAATTTTATATCCGAAAAAAATTTTGATATTTGATGTAACTGAAAGTCGATATCACTCTCGCGTCTGGAAACGTTTGTAGGTTAGAAGGACCCATTGTTTTAATAACGGGCACCGCCCCCCATAAAAAAACGGGGAGAACCGCCCACAACTGTTTTTAGACTGTTGTAACGATTCCCCTCGCTTCGGGTATTGTGTGAGTTGGTCGAGTGGTTTATCCTAACGGATTTGCCCGTGCTAACTAAAACCTCCTTCCCATGCCTTTATTATAATGCGTGTTTGTCATACTGTCAACCCTTTTGTTAGGATTATGTAACAATTTGCTTTTATCAAAATCCTGCATAACTGTTTCAAAGTATGGACGATTATGTAAGGACGATTGCATAAACGAAAAATTGGACGATACTGTCATAATCACGAATCTGAGAGAATTGTGTGGATTTTGTGAAGTTTGGTTGACTTTTATAAGTTGACCGCTAAGAGAATGAAAGAAATAACTCTTTTATATTTTTTTGGATATTTCTTTCATTTTGCGTGATGCCCTCCTAACTCCATAAATCATCTATTAGTATGTCAGTCATCATACTGTCGAATGTCCTCCTATCATGTAGTAAAAGGTCAATTGCATTACTTACCATTCTGCGAATTTGTAAGTATGTCTTAGAGTCAAGTGTTTCTCTTGTAAAGTTTTCGCAACGGTCGATAACCTCATTCATAGTAAGTTGAAAGTCTTTAGTAGAAATTGAATCGCCTACTACATAACCGTCATATCTCTCTTTTACTACTACTGGGACTGCATCAAATAAATTCATGATTGATTAGTGATTGATTTGCTTACTTACATTATAGTCGGTTATAGTATAATGTCAACATCATACTGGGATAAATTCTAATTGTTTGTTATCCTCTATTTCTGAAAGAGTGAGTGGTTTTTGAAAGATAACCATACCGTCATAGAAATTGATCTCTGCACCAGTATTTGAATCTCTGACTATCCACTTACCTCTAACTGGTACGATTCTGACTTTGCCATTCGTATGCAAGTGTAAAATAGCGTTTAGTCTTTCTTTTGTAGTCTTAGTATAGTAACCTGCTGAGAATAATTTGACTTTCTCATTATCGTAGTTTGTAGGGTTATATGAACATATTAGATTACCATGTAGAAATACGTCTACAATTCTACTACCGTCTTGCCTTACTCTAGTTTCTGTGTTACCAGTCTTTTGAGTGCAATTCATTCTCATAATAAGAGATGTATCTTGAGATGGTTTTGAAAATGTGTTCCAAATATAAGACTTGTTGGTTAGTTCAGTAAGATTGAAGTCCATTTTGTTTGATTGATTGATATACTTTATTATAATCGTATGATATTATAAGTCAAG
>MDTD01038947.1_pt1 | contig 13095 bp, 19 predicted proteins | sample 811221 | NCBI WGS metagenome assembly MDTD01 (sample SAMN05326646, study PRJNA326480) | marine metagenome | isolation source: seawater | place: Pacific Ocean: South West | collected 2011 | reverse complement strand
GACTTGCATCTGGAGACGATCCACCTCTACAAAGAGTTTGACTCCGTAGAGCAGAAGAATGAAGCGGTAAAAGAATACCACATTGAAAATCTACAAAATGAAATCCGTAGAATAAGAGCAGTTCCCTACGGGGAAGGAATATAATTATGTTAAAACAAGTAAAACCTAACGGAGAATATAAAGAAATGGAAAAAGATAAAACAATTACATTAAGCAAACACGAAGTAGTTCTCGACAGGGATTTCGTAGAAGAAGTATGGGAATTAGCTTTCGGGCATGACGCATGGGACAAAGGCTTTAACGACCAAGAAGTGTTAGATAAACTAAAACAATACGAAGCACACGCTTTAAAATGGGAAGAACAAGAAGGGTTATTATAATGAAAGAATATCTATGTATCGAGGACGGTGAGCATTTCATCGTGAAAGCAGAAAACTGGGAAGAAGCGCGGGAAACCGCCGCAATGTATAACGCCCAAGTAATTGAGGAGATGCCGTAATGAATAAAAAAAGAACCAAAGAAAAAGAAGCTATAATGGCAGTATTGCAATCTTATGGCTTGAAACAAGCGAACCTCACTTCTGAATTTACGCGAGAACAAATCGCGGATGACATCATGAAGGAGCAAAAAAAGATATGGACTAATGCGCTCGCTGAAGTCGGAATAACATTGGAGGATTAAATCATGGGATACAAGACACCAGACTTAAAAGAAGATATTAAAGCTGATATAAGGGACTGGATTCTATACCAATACTGGGATGTGGGTGAGTTTACTGATTTTTTTGCTTTTGGCGTTCACCCTCGCGGTATTGATCCGTTAGTAGATGAAATCAATGCAATCGTAGACAAACACTTTGATCAGATGGAGGATTAAATTATGAACTACAACGATTATTACGAAGTATATTACAACTCAACTGATCAAGTTATTCCAAGTGGTTGGGGGGTTGTTGAAAATGAAACTGACGGCATCTTTACCGTAAAAATGGAATCGACAGGCGTATTAGTGCAAGCCTACGATCACGAACTCAGCTAATCAAAATATAAATAGGTTTAAAAATGTCTTACAAATTAATTAATATTGTTGAAGAAAGTGCCAACCCTTTAAGCAGTTCTTTGTGGCCCGAAAAAAAAGTTGAACAACTCAGGAAGGCTCACGAAAAAGGAAAACCTTATTACTTACAGGTTGGCGGGTGGCAACCATTATGGGGCGGTAACAACGGCTTACCCATCTTGTTAAATCAAGATGGAACGCAAAGAGCTATTGATGCGGGTTTAAAAGCAAACGGTGAACAAAAAGCTGGCAAGCATCAGTACCCTACTACTTTTGATATGGATATTCATAAACTTACTATTTTGGTTACGAAGAAAAATCCTGACCCCAAAAATTTACGCGAAGTAGATCATATAAATGATATTAATTGCGCTCATACAGTCGTAACCGCTTGTGCGTTGCATGAGCTTTTTGGCGGCAGAGTAGATGTTGGTAAAATTTGCTGGTTGCCAGAGAATTTACAATGGAGAAGCAGTTCAGATAATGGCAGAGATTCTCGTTCTAAAGAACATAAAGAATTTAGGGAAAAAGTTCCAGTTCTTGATCTTCATAAGTATTCTACGATGTTGTCCGAAGAAGAGAAGCGCAAACCTTTCTTTCAAGTAGAACAGGATTTATTAGAGAGAAACAATAACCATCGAGAATATTTGGCAGATCGAGCCGAAGATCAATCGTATTACGAGCATCTTAAAGACTTTGTAATAAATTATAGAAATTATTCTAAAGAAGATTATAGCTGGATGATTCATAATTTAGCAAACGGAATACTTTCCGATGCCGAGCTTCAGGAATTACCCAATCCAATTTTGTGGGATGTTTTGAGGCAACAAAGTTTTGATGACGAAATAAGGAAGCTGCCTAATCCGGTTGTGGATGTGGAGGCAGTCATGCAAAAAATGCTACAAAATGCTCAAAACATAAATAGCCTTAAATAAATATCATGGGATACAAAATAACAAACGTTCGGGAAGATATTCGACAAGACATTGAAGAATACTTGAGGCAATTACCAATGAACCATTGTGGCGACGAGCAAGTAGAAAAAGTGTTAAACATTATAGATAAACGCTTTAAAAGATATTTTGGGAAACGCCGATTTAAGGAAATTAAAAAAAGTTAAAAAACTATTTGACAGCAAAGCAAAAACGTGGTATAGTAATAACATAACGACAACGAAAGAACAAAAACCCTACTAATGAAACCTACTACTAATCAAACCTCTCTACAAGCCAACGGTGTTCAAGACTCTGTTAGCTTCGGCATCAAAGACTCTGGCTACGCTCACATTTTTCATGTGCTCCGCAATCAGCTTTACTCTGATTCTATCCTCGCGGTGATCCGTGAATATACTTGCAATGCAGTTGACGCTCATGTGCAAGCAGGAAAGGCCGAGCAACCTATCGAGGTTACGGTTCCCACAAAGCTTAACTTGGAGTTCAAGGTTCGCGACTATGGTGATGCTCTTTCTGATGAAGAAGTGCGTGACATATACGCTTTCTACGGTGAATCCACCAAGCGGGAAACCAACAATCAAACCGGAATGCTTGGCATTGGGTCAAAGTCTGGCTTTGCTTACGGTGATAATTTTATAATCGTATCATACATAGATGGACTCAAGCGTACTTGGAATGCGTTTATCGATCCGTCTCAGGTTGGGCAAATCTCAAAACTATCAGAGGAATCCACCGACGAGCCTGACGGCATCGAAATCGTGATCCCAGTTCGCGAGCAAGATGTGGACTCCTTTCAACACAAGGCCCAGAATTTATTTAAGCATTTTAAAGTCAAGCCAATCGTTAAAGGTTGCGCGATGGAAGAAGAGCAAGCCGAAAAAGAATTACTATTTAGTGGTGAAGATTGGGCTTGGCGTTCCACTGGTCGGTATCGCGATTTTGTTACAGTCGCGGTGATGGGTAATATCGCTTATCCTATCGACAGGCATGACCTGAATTTTTCGGAAGAAAATGAAGACTTGCGTAATCTTGTAGTCGATAGTTTGACAATGCAGTTTGATATTGGCGATTTAGATATTGCTGCGTCTCGCGAAAAGCTTCAGTTCACTGATCGTACTCAAGCGGCAGTTATATCAAAGCTTAAAAAAGTTCGCAGCGAACTTGTTGCCAACGCTCAAAAAGAGTTTGCCGATTGCGCCTCGCTTTGGGATGCCAAGTGCCTCCTACATTCTGTCAATGATTTTGCCAGTGGGTTGTATGAATTGCGCGACATCATCACTGATGGAGTTGAGTTCAATGGTGAACCAATCAAGAACTACAACGTTACATTGCCTAACGGTTGGGAGATGTCCAAGTTGCGTAAACCAGATCGCGGCTACCGTTATCGCTTCGACGATGGGCATGGTCGTATCATGGCGACTAAAGATACTGTTGTAATTTATAACGATCTTGGTACGAGAACTGGCGTAATGAATCGCGTACTCGACTTTGCGATCAACAAGAAAAAGACCGTAGCAGTTTTGTCGCAACACAACGATGAAGCTAAAATGTCTGAACTCAAAAAAGTTTTTGATGGCGAGTTGCTAAAAATGTCAGAACTAACCAAGTACCCCTTGGCCAACTTCTACAGCAATACTTCAAGTGGCAGTACGTCCACAAACAAAGAACATCAGAAAAAAATCAACAGCAAAGTCTTTGAGGTGGATTTCACTAAAAAGCAATGGCAAAACACCGATTCAAATTACTTCAAAGCATCTGAAGTCGATGAACAAGAAGGCGGAGTATATGTAGTTATTCATCGATTCAAGATTATTGGTAAATCTTGTGGTAATGAGAATGCTAGGCAGGTCATACTCATGAAGGAACGCCTCGCTGAGATCGGAATTGATTTCCCAGAAAAAGTTTACGCATTCAAAGTTAAGAATGACCAGATGCCAACGAACAGCGATAAGTTTGTTCACCTTTGGGATTGGGCGGAATCTGCTATCAAAGCTAAAATTGATGAAGAGAACCTTTCTCAAGTGGTTGTTGACATCGAACACAAAAACGACAACAGCAAGGATTGGTGCTTGTCGGAGAAAGTTGTTGACGATTTGTTGCCTCGACTGTTGGATTCTGATGGATTGATGGCGACCAACCTAAAGGGTTATCAGCAGTTGCGTCATCGTGACAAAGTTGAGGCTCTTGAAAAAATCACTCGCATTGCAGAGGCATACGACTTCGGAAGAATTGACATGGGTAAAGAACCTTCTTTCGACCTCAAGGCGAGCAATGAATTGGTGCAAGCCAAATACTCTGCACTCGACTTGATCGACTGGTATCCGGTTCGCCGTTCGGCAGCGTATGACGGGTACGATGGCAATGGCGAGATAATGCAAAAGCTCGCGGACTACATCAACATGGTTGACGTTTGCAGCATCGATAGTTAGTAGGGTTTCTATCGTGTTGCTGGTTGGCTCCGTTGTCGTTGGCGGAGTCAACCTTTTTACTTTGCAGAATATATTTAGGAATAAAAAAACAAAACGCCGATTATCCACCGTGTAAATATTAGAAATACCTTGCCACTAAAACTTATAATTTAATAGATTTACTACTTCTTTCCTGCGGAAAGTAGTTTTTTAAATTAATATAATTTATTTCAAACCAATGAAATTAAACAAAAATTCAAAAAAAGAATACCTTAATCTTTCTGATTTCGGAAAAGAAGCTCCGGTATTCGGTTATTCAAGAGCATTGAATAAAATCGTATTTAAGAACAAAGAAGCATATTATCTTTGCGTAATCGCCGTAGAACAACCAACCGTACTCGACGGAGTACCGTTCAAATGTGATGATGAATTCAAGAAATATATAGCCGAGCAACTAAAGATCGAAAACGCCGATTTAAAATACTCTGATATTAAATTGTTTATCCAAAAAAATATAATTGACGCGCTTTCTACAACCGATCAACTCGACGGCGATAGTTATAAGATGTTTAACGTCGATCCAAATGATCCGAATAACATATATAAAATGAACCACATGAACTCAAAAGGCAAAAAACACCAAAAACAGGGTTCAAAAGAAGTAAAACTTCAAAATTGGCTGCAATAAAGTTTTTTAAAAAATTACTTGACGCCGATTCAAAAATGTGCTATATTAGAGTATAGACATTAACAAAAGGAAAGAGAAAAACAAAATGAGCGTTCCATATATTCTAACCGACGAGTCCTTAACCATCGTGATCAACGGCAAAGCGCAATCAATTCGCCACGATCATGCGAACTGGCAAGCCGCCTTGGATGCCTTGAACGAGGAAAACTATGATGTTATTCCCGCGCTATTGGATGAGTCCAAAGCTGTTGAAGATTATTTCGACGAGAAAAGCGGGGTGAGCGTTCGTGATGGCGCGGTTTACCTTGAGGGCGACCAAGAACCTCTGCATGGGGTAGTGGTAGACAAGATTCTCCATTTCATGCGAAATGGGCTTCCATTTAAGCCTCTGCTGCGTTTTGCTGCCAAGTTGGCTGACAACCCCTCCAGACGCGCTATAAACGAGTTATACGCCTTCCTAGAGCACAAGGCGATGCCTCTGACGCCCGATGGCAACTTCATCGCCTATAAAGGTGTGAATCATAACTTCAAAGACCATTATTCTGGTAAATTTGACAACTCGGTTGGTCAAACCTTATCGATGCGTCGAAACGCCGTTTGTGACGATGCCGACATCGGTTGCAGTCATGGTTTCCACGCTGGCAGCTACGAGTACGCCAAAGGCTATACTCACGGCGGTGGACATCTGATGCGGGTTGAAATCAACCCCGCCGATGTTGTAAGCGTCCCGAAGGACTGCGACTGTCAGAAACTCCGCACCTCCAAATACAAGGTCGTTGCTCTTCATGAGACAATCGAGACGCCGCTGGACGAAGGTATCTACGGCGACTACGATGAGGACTACGATGACGAGCTAACGCCCGATTGGGCCAACAATTAAGTGGAGAAACGGAGGAGGGCGGCATTTGTCTCTTTCGCCGCCTTCCTCCTCTTTATTAAATTAAAAGACCTATTTATATATAAAAACCCTACCTGTCGTATATATAAAATGAAACCTAATAATAAACGAAAGGAAACAGCATGGAAGAGTTCGCACACTTGGTTGTGGCAGGGATCATATTGTGGATCACATGGAGAGTATTTAAGATAATGGCGTTCATTAGTGACCAATCTTAAAGCCAAACAGCCCCTATTTTTAGGGGTTTTTCCTTGTTTTTATACGTTTTTATACAATATACTACCAACCTACATATACATAGCCATATAACACAATATAAATAGATATAAAATAAAATATAGAAGTGTTTAGAAATGTATTAAAGTGTTTTAAAGTGGGGTAAGGGTGTGTCAGATTTTTATATTTAGTCAAGTAAATAAACTTAAAAACCTTTTTTTAATTAATTATTATGAGATATATACTACTTCCTTTGTTCTTTATATATGGTATATGTATTCTACTTTGGGAGTACGTCAAGAAAATAACAAAGAAATACATAAAATAAATTAGATATATTTGTGAATGAAAAATTGCTAAATAATAATTATGAATGAATGGCGGCGAAATAAATAGAGCTTAATATAATAATATATTTAGTTTTATTTGTGAATGATTCTGGCCGAAATAATATTAGTATAATTGTGAATGAAAAAAAGCCAAATATTTTTGTTGACGCGGTTTCAAAAATGTGTTAAGATATATATATCATCGGTTGAGTGATCGATGCCTTCGAGTTAGTATTATATTCATATTATAGTTGCGCCTCCTTTATGGGGGCGTTTCTATTTGTGAACCAAAAACGGCCAAATATTTTTTTAAATAAACTATTATTTGTGAACGCCAAAATGCGAAATAATATTACAAGAAATATGCCGCCGATTTATTTAAATCTTTTTATACTTTTTACTCTTTTTGGAGTTTTTTATTATTTTTTATTGTTATTACGTTTTTTTTAATGTAATATAATATGTACTAAATATTTTTGTTGACACATCTTCAAAATTGTGGTACAGTTAGGGTATGACTATGAGCAAGATACCCAAAAAAGACCTAAAAAAGATCGCCCTTGTGTACGAGAAGTGCTGGAACGAGGTGGTCAGTGGAATGGCTCCGTGGAGACGCAAAGTAATCACGGAAAACTTCGAAGTCGTGGACGGACATCATGTGTACCCGTCTCGTAAAGACCAAGAGATCGCCAACGCTGCCGCCCACCAAGCCGCCAAAGACGCAGAGGCAATCATCTATGAGATGTTCTCTGGCAAATATTAATCAATAGGAGCCAAATATTATGAGAACAATTCGAAACGGCTATTTCGCAGCCGAGACGTTCACTATGCCCACGGAAAATGTAGACGGTGTGCTACATTACATCTCCGAATACGCCGACGACTTAATAATCAAAGCTTACGGAGAGCACTACGACAAATATAAATTAGATTCAAATACATTAGAGTTATTTTATTTAGTCTCTGATAAAATGCGATTCAAAATCGGCGAAATAACTTATGAATCTTACTTCACCGACATTCAAGGCCGCGAGGGTGAGAAAGAGTGGGTGATGGATTGGGTCGAGGCGGGACACGACGGAAAGCCTACTGACTACGAAGCGTATAATCTTACAGTATATCTATACGACAAACCACAATTAAAATCATTAATTAGAAAATTTGATGTAGAGGATTTTCTATCGGAGTAATAATATGAATGATAAAATACCCCAAAAACATTTAAATCAGTTTATTTTAAATAGCTGTTTTTCTAAGAAGGCGTACACCGTAGAAGAGGCAAAGGAAGTAGCCTTCCGCGTTTACGAGCAAACTGGTAAAGTATTAATGCCATATAAATGTAATTATTGTGGTAATATTCATCTATCTGAAAAAAGCAAACACAGAAGATATACTGATCTAAATAAAACTATTAATTTAAAAAAGATTAAACCGCGAGACACAAATAAGTACGAAGAAAAACATCATTGTAAAAAAAGTAAGAGATTATTAAAACCACATCCCAAAGAATCTAAATCAAATAATAATAATAATAATAATAAACAAAGTAAAGTCTGCCCGCAATGTAATAAGACTTTTTACCGCCCCACGAAAGGGATGTCCGATCACAACTGGCAGAATAAAAAGTATTGTAATAAAGGCTGCAAAGCCAAGGCAAAAGCCGCAGAAGATAAGATTTGGTGGAAAAAATAATTTGACAAAGATTCAAAAGTGTGTTATAGTTAAATCATGCCACGTAAAGGAAATTCAGGACGCAAAAAAGGAGCCACCAGTTGCATACGGGTGAGCCTCAAGGAACTAAACAGCCTTCTCAGTGATAACGCCACCGTGTTGGTAAACAAACGCTGGGCCGAGCAGGTTGGAGTAAGTGTACGGTACGAAGCCGTGTCGATGGAAGGCGAGCGGGTGTATTCAACCACCCAAAACGTCAACGCCGACTCGCAGCTTGTGGATGTGCAGATCAACAACCTCGCTGACGAAGTTGAAGAGTCTGTTGAAGTGAAGGCTGTAGATTTGACTACAGATACCGCCGAAGTAATAGACTGGTAGTATTTGTGGGCAAGTAGCTCAATTGGATAGAGCAACGGTCTTCTAAACCGTAGGTTCTGGGTTCAAGTCCCAGCTTGCCTACCAGAGTTTTTTAAAAAAAGTGCAACGCAGCACTTGACAAGACAGCAAAAACGTGCTATATTAGTATTATGCAAACAACGAAAAGTGATATGTTCGGAAATCTAATCGGTCAAGAGAAGGCCAAACGCCGCCTTGAGTTCTACCACAAGGGCTACGCCGCTACTGGCATCTGCCCCCACCTCATGTTCATCGCCCCCAAGGGTGCTGGCAAAACCACGCTTGCCAAAGCTATGGCTGCGAACCTCATGAGTTCTGAGGATTCCTCCAAACCCAAGACTTTCTTGGAGATCAACTGCTCGACGCTCAAGAACGTCAAGCAACTGTTCAACCAAATCTTTGTACCGCACGTTGCCCACAAAGAGGTAACGGTTCTGTTCGACGAGTGCAGCGAGCTTCCGCGTGATATCACGATGGCGTTGCTCACGGTTCTCAACCCCAATCCAGAGAACAAGACCTCGTTCAGCTACGACGATTACACCATCGACTTTGACTTCTCGCGGCACACCTTCATGTTTGCCACCACCGAGGCTCAGTCCGTGTTCCACGCTCTGATGGATCGTTGCGAGCGCATCGACCTTGAAGAGTACGATTACTCTCAGCTTGGTCAGATCGTGCAGCGCACGTTGCCTAGCGTCAAATTTGCCAGCGGCTTGCTGGAAGAGATCGCCACCGTGCTGCGAGGCAATGCTCGCGCCGCTCAGAAGATGGCGAACAACATTGCAGTCGCTCTTCGCGCTGCTGGTAAGAAAACCTTCTCCAAGGACGATTGGGCTGATATCAAGTTCAACCTCGGAATCGCACCTCTGGGTCTGTCTCCCATCGAGATTCGCGTCCTTGAGATTTTGAACGAGCGCAAAGAGTGCTCGCTCACCCACCTCGCTGCCAAGACTCAGCTTACCAAGGCTTGCTTGCAGCGTGACTTTGAGATGTACCTCCAGAAGATGAACCTCATGCAGATCACTACTGCGGGTCGGGCTATCACCAAGGAGGGCAAGGACTACCTCGACAATCTGCCAAATGAAGAGCAGCCCAAGAAGGTCGTCCATAAAGCAGTCGCCGTAGAGAAGAAGAAAAAGCCTGTACGGATAAACTTAGATAACGTAGACACCAAAGGACAGATAGGAAACCAAATAATTTTTAGAAATTAATTAATATACTTTTTATTATTTTTAAATTTAATTCGCGGAATAGATACTAGGGAGAGCCTAGTACACCTGCACCATCTCGCAGGGCGTTGAACACCGCGACTCCCGAAGAGGGGAAGAGGACTAGAGGCGCGAGAGAACCGCGCACGGGCAATTATCACTTAAAGCCTGTTTTGAACACCTCTTTCCTTCTTTTTTTACACCTAAATCCGCCCGATATACAAACCAAATAAATGACAAATAAATATTTTACAAATAAACGAGTGAATGAATGCGAAATAAATAAACAACAAATAAGTAGATAAACCCAATATTTTTTTAATTAATTAATGATAATGAGACTCAATCTCAGCGCGGGGGGCCGCCCCCCGGAAAATTTGTCAAGCAATATTTTAAGGTTTTTTTATATTGACCGCGAATCAAAAACATGTTAGTATTGGGTAGTGAGTGACAAGAAGAAATGGACTAAAGAGCAGTGGCGCGAGTGGGGCAAGCGCAAAAAGGAGCGCGATGACCGCCGCGAAGAGATGAACCAAAGCAAGCAAAAATTTGGGGCATGGGTACTAGAAAACCATTGGGGTGAGTACCGCAAAAAAAATCATAAAAAAATCATCTAACGCTATTGACAAGCAACCAAAAGTGTGCTATATTAAGGTATAACTTAACAACGAAAAGGAAAAAAAACAAAATGGCTAGAACATCAACACACGCAATCACCTCCGACTATAACTACGAAGTGGAAAAGGTTCCCGTCTTCACTCCAGAGGGCAAGGCTACTGGCTCGTTTATGACGCGCCGCGTGGACAACGGCACAATCCTGAAAGTGGGAGTGTCCAAGGACTACAACGTGGTTCAGAATAGCGAGGTAATGGAACCCGTTATGAATGTCTTGGCCGACCTCGGCCTTGAGCCTACCAAAACCCAGCACTTTGTCATGGGTGGCGGAGCGCGTTTCAAGGCTCGTTTCGAGTTCAAGGATACCCAAGTGGAGATTCCCAAAGTGGGCGACACTCTGGGCTTCCGCTTAGATGTGGACAACTCGTTCAACCTCATGCACCGCATCCGCACCATTGGCGGCGGCTTGCGTTTGGTTTGCACCAACGGAATGACTACGCTCGACAAAGAGCATGGCATTTCTTGCAAGCACTCCAACAAGTTCAGCGTGAACAACATTGTCCGCGCTGTTGAGGGTGCGCTCGAAGCCTTTCAGGATTTGGGCAAGGCTGACAACCCCTTTACTCTGATGGCTTCCCGCGAAGTCACCCAAGAGCAGGGCTTGAACATCCTGCAAAACCTCACCAACAAGGGAACCATCTCTGAGGTTCGCCGCGAGGGTATCGCTCGCATCTGGAATGGGCCAGACCATCGGGAGGACGAGACTCGCAACCTCTACAACCTCTTGAACGCTGCGACCCAGTTCACGACTCACGAAGTTGCTCAAGACAATTTCGAGATGAGCGAACGGCTCAACAGCAACATCACCAAGCAGTTGCTAAAGGCTGCGCGGGAGAAAAATCACCTCTCGGCCCTTTGGACTCCTGCAAAGTCTGACGCCGTTGTAGTGGCTACTGCATAGGCTACCCAGCCAACTCCCTCGCCCCTTTTTATCCATGTGGGGGCGGGGGATTTTTTTGCATTTGTTGAAAATTTTTGCTTGACAAAATTTCGCGGGGGGCAGCCCCCCTCGAAAAAAAGTCAAGAGAAAAAAAATTATTTTTTTTGCCCTCGCACCCTTGACAAACGCGGGGAGGTGTGCTATATTAAGGTATGAAAGTTAAAGCAAGAGTAAACCCCGAAGGCTTCATGGGAAGCGCAACACGAATCGAAAAGCCCAAGAAGGGTAAAGGTTCTTACCGTAGAAAAAACAAGCACCCCAAGAAAATTTGGGGTTGACAAAATACCTTTTGTGTGCTATATTGTAACCAATGAAAGTAATTGAAAAACCCAAGATTCAAAACTGGCCTGACGTTGTAGAACTAAAAGTCAACGGCGTACCTGTTCGCATAGAATATAAAAATCAGATGATTATGATTCCAAACGAACAAATGGACAGAACCGACAACATCGCGCAGTATCTTTTGGACGAGGGATTTGTAATCGCATCAAAATAAAAAAATCATGATATCGAACAAAGTATGGAAAAACGGAAGCGTTCTTGCGGTATGGCTCAAGGGCGACAACAAACAAGAACTGCTTCAAAATTATTGGAGTTATTGGAACCACGGCGCAACAAGCGCAGACGATTTGCATTGGGTGAATGAAATGCAAGGATATTTCTGGACGAGTGCGCGACAATTAAAACGATACTTTAAGAACTCCTCCCGCGCAATAGTATTAAACGAATTGGGCGAAGATTGGCAAGGCGATGCACAATCTGGTGTGGAGGTGTCCGAACGCATCGCAGCAATGGCGGAGGAGCGTTATCAAGAACTGATGTCCAACGATGACGGGCCGAACCCATACAATCGCCGCGTGATTCCTTTTGTTTATGAAATGGGAACTATTGACACGGGCAGAACCGAAGGAGGTTGGCAAGACTTCCTAGTAAAACAAGCGACTGGATAAAAAAATCACTTTGCCCCCTTGACAAGCGGGGCAAGGTGTGCTATATTGTATACAACAAAACAAAACGTGATATGAAAATCCTCGGAATCGACAACAACGCAAAGACGGTCAAGGGCCGTAAAAAACAATACTCCACCGCCATCATTTACCTCGCGCCAAGCAACGCGAGCGGCGTTATCAACACTTGCACGAGCGCGTCTCGTGGGTGTCGTGCTGCTTGCCTGTTCACTTCTGGCCGTGGTCGCATGAATCCAATCCGCGAGGCGCGAATCAACAAAACAAAGTTTTTTGTTAACGACCAAGAAACATTTTTGCGCCAACTCTGGAAAGAGACGGACAATCACATAAAACTATCAAACAAAAAGGGTTTGATACCGTGTGAACGTCTCAACGGAACATCTGATTTAAGGTGGGAAGATTACAAGCTCGACGGGCAAAACATCTTCCGAGCTTTCCCCGATTTGCAGTTCTACGACTACACAAAGCATCTCGACAGAGCGGCGGCGTTTGCCAATGGCAAGTTGCCAAGCAATTACCACCTGACATTCTCACGCAGCGAAAACACGAGCGATGCCACCGTGCGCGATTTGCTCAAGCGTGGCGTCAATGTTGCGGTGGTTTACTACAAGGAATTGCCAGAGACTGACTTTGGTGGCTTCGAGGTTATCAACGGAGACGAAACGGATTTGCGCTTTGCTGATCCGATG
>MDTD01009958.1_pt1 | contig 13095 bp, 10 predicted proteins | sample 811221 | NCBI WGS metagenome assembly MDTD01 (sample SAMN05326646, study PRJNA326480) | marine metagenome | isolation source: seawater | place: Pacific Ocean: South West | collected 2011 | reverse complement strand
GCATTGATTTCCAAGATGATTGTGAGTCTTTCGTGTTGTCAATTTTGAAGTGATTAGAAATAGCCTCTACAGCGTGGTAACAAAAAAATCCACTGTCGTCTGGAGAAGCCATTGCCGTTCTAATGCTTGCAAGGGCCCTCCTGAGATTCATATTCTGAATGCTAAGATTCATTAGCTTTCCAAAGTCTTTTAACGGTCGTTCTTCTTTTGATTCTGCCAGTATTGGTATCTCAATGCCAAATACCCTTTCTTCCGAGTTCTCACAATTTACAACCGTTGTCATCTCAACTTGTTGCCATCTTCCCTCCAAATAGCTATAGGTGTCGATTAGAGATGAAACTACATGTGAAACCACATTCTTAAGTGTGTCTAGTTCAGATAGCGTAGAGTTTTCTGAGTCGACTTGCGCTATTACTTGTGCACTTTCTATTCGAATTCGCAGTGAGTAGATGTTGCCGTTGTGCTCAATTTTTAGCGCAATTGGTTCACTTATAGTTAGCTTTATTCTCTCGGGGTATATTCTGCCAGTCATGACATATTTCATTTCAGTGACTCCCAAAACTAAATTTGAACTGTTTATTCTTCAATACCATTTGTTCTGATATTCTAGACACCGTTCTGTTCTAGATTTTTTTATTTCTTTGTCACTAGCAGTCAACTCTGATTGAATTTTTCGAGTGAAGGAAGGGATATGATTCCCTCAAACGGAAGTGGTAATCGAGGAATCTTGCCCTTTGGATTATACTTGTGAGCCAATGCAAGCTTGCGATATATTTCTTTCTCTTTTGAGCGATTCTCTATCTGTAAATAATTTGCCATTATCCAATTAGCGGCTCCATAGGCTCTAGATTTAGTTTCGCTCGGTAGGGCCTGAAGGCATTCTTTTGCTAGCCTCCGCCCCCTCTCATAATTGCTTGAACTTCCAGTCCCAAATCGATTAGCAAATGCGGAAATCATTTTGGCATACGGGTTTCTTGTTCCCGCATCATGACAGTTTCTTATTACATCAGACCAATGATGATCGTTATAGTCTGCATAGGCCAACAACACTTTGAGATCTGCATCATCTGTTAGTAAATCCTGACGCATTGCATATTCGATGTGCCGCCTAGCAGCAGAGTATTCTTCATTACTTAGAAGCGCTGCGACCATAACTACGTGAGGGATAGCCTTAGAGGGATCATGCTCGATATAACTGGCTGCATATGACTTAATCGCAGACCAGTCTTTAGTCTTTATCTTTCCCAACATAGTCTCATAGGTTTCTACTAATTCATTGTATCGATCTGTTTTCTCCTTCAGCTCCTGTTCAACAGTTGCTCGGATCAATGGAAGCCGCTCTTGAACCAATTCATTTCTGAACTTCTGATTTGCTCTCAATTTCTGTTCAATTTGGGTCGTTAGCTCTGCTACAATTCTGGCTCTTTCGGCCTTGTTAACAGCGCCTGTGGCTGGTGGGGTAGTTACCTGAGGCGATTCTACAGCATTATTTTTAACCGGAACTTCCACCTCTATATTTAGTTTCTTCGCTGCTATCACGATTCCTTCAGTCTCTTTTGTACTTCTCTTCAGCGCCACGTTAATAACGTTCTTACTTAGCTTTGAATCAAACTCATTCAAGATCAATATCCCGAATTCTTGGCTATTCTTGTCTTTAAGTAGCATTGGCACAATTTGACGCACGGACTCAATTCTTTTAATTGTTAGCTCGGACTCTGCTCTCCTGCTCTTGTCTAACTCCCAGAGCCAACCAAGGGAGAGAGTAACGAAAACAGTTATGATTGAGTTGACCGAATTGCATATTCTGTCTATCCTTCCAGCTTCCTCTTCATCCTTCACTTTTCTTGTCAGATAGGCTGTACCTACGATAGTTAGAATAGCCAGTACACAGACGAAAACGGTTGCAATGGTCGGAATATATTCGATTATCATGTTACTCCTCTCCTTGAGCTTGATATGGGCTTTTAACTTGACTTGCTCTTGTTGAGCGGTTCTCAACATTCAATAAACATCTTCTATGTCAAAGTGACCTGCAGAGCTTGTTAGCTTTGCTGCCAAATGGTTGCTGTTCTCGATTCAATCTTTTTTCGAGTAACATTGTTATCCATAGAAAAAAAATGCTCCCTTTCTCAAGAACATGAGATACATCTATGTATGTCTCCCAGACTTCTGGGTGGGGTCTTTTCAGCTCGTTTCTTCCTATGTCATCCATTGCTATGTTGTAGCCGACCAGTTGCCTTCCGAGTCTTGCCGTAAAACGCATATTCAGACGGGCTTTCGCTGTATACTTTTCTGTGTCATTCAGCTCTACGTGAAAGCATCTCTTGGTTTCTTTCTTTGTATTGGAGTGGACTCTGGTAAAGGCCTTTCTATCTACTCTGGTATCGTTATTGATACTATATCGCTCGAAACCGAATTCGCCGATACTATCTCTTCGCACACCGATTGCTCTAACAAATAACTGTAGCCATGTATCCGCATCTAGAACGCTTGTATCTTCAACAGCCCTTTCATGCCGAGCATGGAATATTTCAATGGTGCGTACTTTAAGAGCATCTAAAACCATATGGAAAGACTTCTCCGAGGTTCTTTCCACAATGGTGCCATTATCAAGCCCTTCAACAAGAATGAATTGCATGCGCCAGCCGGAGTCAAAACAGGATAGTTGAATTTTATTGTCATTGCCACAGCTCAGTAGGTTTTATTGTCTCGATTTTATTCTGTTGATTTTGGGGCAACTTATTAAAGAAATCTAGACCAGTCTCTTTCTCTATTTGACGCACCGAAACCAGAAAATTCTTTATGTCCACTTCTCTTTCTACTGTGTTTGGAACAATAAATGCCTGTACATTCATACCACCTGGGCGGTAATGAATTCGAAAAAAGTGCGTAGGCACAGCAACTGCGCTTCTCCCCATGGTCAAAAATTCAATCGTATGTCCGGGTTTTTCCGGTCTAAATATTGGTCCTGCAATAACACCTAGATCCTCACTACTTGCTATCGCACTTCCATATGCTTCTATTCTCCGCCAAAGACCTCGATTTAAGGGTGTAGTCTGTGGGGCAATAACGCTCATGTAAAATGCTTCTTTGACTGCTTGTGGTCCCTTACTGGCTATGTCACGCCAATATACAAGGTTGCCTCTGTCGAAAAAGGCTCCTTTGAAATCTTCCGCAGTAGCCTGGATTTCCTTTTGCATATAGGGGTCAAAAAGAAAGTCGATCTTCGGCCTCCTGTATCCCTTTTTCGTAGGCTCTGACTTGATAATGTATGCTACCCAGTTTGGAATTTTAAGAGTAGGGTTGTAGCTAAAAAGAAACCCTTTTCTTCTGTGCAGATTAGAGTCACTGGGAATTCCTTGCAGAACATATTCAGTGTCGCGAGTAACTTTAGATGCAGATCGAATCTTGTTTTGACCACGAACTATTTGAACCGGTAGCCTGGCCAGCTGTGTGAGTTCAAAAGCACCTTGAGGTGATTTGGCTTTTGGCTTTGCTGTCTGACTGGGCTTTACAGTTTCATTTGCAATGCCTTCTTTTAATTGATACACCATATTGTGAGGTGTTTTGCTTACTTTCTGTTGTCTAAAAGTGACTGTTTTGGACTTGGTGCTTAACTTAAGGAGAATTATGTCATCTACTTCAGCACGAAATTGCGCTGTGCCATCCTTATCTAGGTCTTTGGAACTGACATTATTCTGACGAAGATTTCTAAGACTAGCTTTTGCGCCAGCTTTCGGAGCATCCAGGATATGTACAAAGATATTCATCCTGGAGAACTGATTCTCAAGCTCTTTCCATACTGATTTTGTAGCGAAAAAACAGAAAATTGTAAGAATAACCAAGAGAGGTGCAACTGCAGCGAATGAAGTAAAACACTTATTCCAGATAGCTACCAAAATCTTTCTGACCCACAGGCTCTTGTCCTTTAAAAACACTATCGAGACCAGAGAGACATATCCGATAAAGACAGATGAGACAAGCGGCCAGATTCCAGAATATTTAGACCAGCTGAGTAGTAGCGCTACTTCGACAACAACAATTCCTAGTTGAAGTAGCGCAAGTATTTGAAAAACTGAAAGAACTAAGTTCATTAGCAAAGAGCTTAAGCCTATCGACTTGAGAAGACTTCTTCCTCCATTGATTGCAAGTCTTTAAGTAGATTGATAGACTCCACAAAAGGATCCGGCTTCACGTTTAGCATGTCTCGAAAATCAATATTCCAGTCTAAACACCAGAAGTGAATCAAGTTTGCAATCTCCGCTGCTTTGTCCTTTGTAACTTTTACTTCAGGCTCAACTTCTAGACCGAAGAGTTTTATCTTATTGCCTAATTCATCAAACGCGGATTTTTGTTCCAGCATGAATTCAAGCTGTGTTCCTGAGTGGAGGCTGTCTTTCTCACAGATCCTTCTCTTGGTGTTTTTATATGCAGGCACTAGCAGATAGTCACCACCCATAAAGGCGCTAATGTGATTAAGTCCTTTGGGTTTTATCCTTTTTAGGAGATGTTCTAACTCCTTCGATAAGGACTTATACGAGCCTTTTTCTCTTTCTATCTTTTTCATGATTTTGTTGCTTAGACCTTTCACCTCTTTTCCTGTCTCTAAGCTAAGCTTTGTGTCGAATGAATCTGTGATATTTGTGAAAATCGTCACTGCATTTGAGCACAGGAAGGATTTATGTACGGGCTTGCTAATTTGAATCTCGAAGTTCTCATCTTCTTTTTCTTTCAGACGAAACTTTATTGGAAGGTGTCTTAGATGAAAGTCTCCATCTAAATAGAATTCAAAGTAGATATCGTCTCTTCGCTTCTCTTTCCCCCAATCAAAGGCTTTTCTGAGTTTCTTGTAGCCTTTTGAAGTCAGTCCGCATGAGAATTCAGTCGATCTTGTCATTTTTAAAACCTTAAAAGATCACCGGTTTGCCTTGCTTCTTCGCAGACGACTTACTGTACGCAACCCCATCAACCTTCAACTGTGCATCATTGACGATAGTTATCGTGCCTCCCTTATTCGAAAGAAGGGCTCCACTGCCAGTCAGTTTCAGAGTGATTGCCTCACCAGGATTTACCGACCCTGATATTTTATCGGCTCTGTCATGCTGATCGAGAATCTTCCAGCCTTCAAGGTTAAGGACCTGTGCACTGGTGTTTAATACCGTTACGAATTCATTCCCTCTATCGCCACCATCTGGATTTACCATTGCTGCCACTATGCGGGCTAACTTGTATGGTGAATCGTCAGCTATCACATTCCAGGGCTGAGCATGCTCTCCTTCGGGAACGGGTATTGGTTGTACGTTTGGAGCATCTGGAATTGGATCGGCATTCGTTTCATCAGTATGCCAAGCTTGATTTTGAAACTTGATGAATAAAGCTGCGCTTCTATTTGAAGATGGAAAATCAACTACAAGTGCACCATCACTGTACTTCTTGTTGCCACCTCCAGAGTCTCCCTGATTCATGTGAATCAAATGTACTCCATTTCCTGGTTTGAAGTCGAAATATTTATCCGGTTTGTTATCTTCCGGACCCCAACGTTCACCATAGGCATAGACATTGGCTTGAGGATCATTAATGGCTCTATTGAATAGCGCTTCAACGAATTCGAATAAATCGTTGTTAGGACCAGGTTTCATATGTGTTATGGGGGTCATTTCAGACGGTCTAAACAAGTTACTTCTGACGTAATCAAATGCTGCTTCTTTGTTTGCGCTGTTCCACAGATCTGTCCACCCTAATGAGAATCCTTTTGCTAACTCGAAAGATGGGTGTTTGAAATCGTTTGCTATCAGATACTCCACCAGACGTTGGTGCTGTGGTCCTCTGCTCGACCTTACGTTTATAGCAATTCTGAATTTTACTCCGCTTGCATCCATTAATAGCTCAGCGTGCGGACTACTGTCATCATCCCTAGTAAACCTTACAGCTCTTCCCTTAAGTACACCATAGTTTTTCATGAATACTCCTCGTTTAGCCTTTGATCACTTTTTGGGGTGTTATTTTTCCTCTGACGAATTCGTAGCAGTAAGCCTCTTTAAGATTCGACTTGCCGCTGTCTGTATAAACCAATAGCCTGTTGCCATCAGTTCTAGTTTTTACAATTCCATAGGCAGTTCTACTGAAAGCAAAAAAGTCACCTCTGGTTTTACTCTCTTTTGCATCTATTAATCTCGACCAGCCTTCCATGTTGAAGAAAGCCACAAGCTCAGTAACAAAGATAAGTGGCTCTTCTACTCTGGAATGCTTCCCTAGAGCTCCTACTAATGTGGCTCTTGGATGAATGTACTCTTTCCTTGAAGACTCATCACCGCTTGAAATGACGCTTACAACTGGTTCAACAAGCTTGAAAAAAGCTCCGGAAAAGTCTGCTGAACCGTGATGTGGAACTTTCATGACTTCTGCTTTTAGATCAACTTTGGATCTTTTACTCTTGTGCTTTTTGGCTAATATCTTGCCCGCTTCGTCATTTAAGTCTCCAGTGAATAGGTAGTTGAATTTGCCGTAAGAAAGTTTAAATACAATGGAGTGCCCATTGATTGTGTGTGAGGCAGACAGAGAGCCAGTATGAGGTTGATTCAAACTAATAGAGTCATGTCCCAGTCTTGGACCCGGACTATGGCCATGCAAGAACTTAAGCCCTTCTTTTCCATTTACTCTAGTGGTGATTGGTCCAAGGACAGAAATCTCGATGTTTTTATTTTGAATGAAGTCAAAAGCTTTTTTGTCTCCATACTTAAGTCTCCTGAAAGTTATTTTCCCTCTCTTCTTCCAGTGATTTAGCGCTACTTTCCAGGACTTAAAAGGACTGTTCATCTTCCTAGAGTCCACTTCGGTTAAGTCTGTCTCTAAGTCCGTGATTATAAGATTCTTGCCCTGTTCAAATGTCTCGCCTAATAGCTTTCTGTCTGGAACCCGCTTTTTGTTTGTCTTACTGGGACGCTTTACTAGGCCGTTGTGGTAGACACGCTCTGGTGAGATAAACAGCCTCTTTCTAGCTGTTTTGTTCTTCTCCGAATTGTATATCTCTGTAAGCCCTTTGAAGTGGTCGGCATCTCCATGCGTAACCACAATACAGTCTATTTTTTTGGGATTGCTTTCCGATGTTCCTTTGTATCTGGCGGCCAAGTATCTTGCAAATAGTTGGTTGTCGCCGCCATCAACTAATATAACTTGTTCGTCAGGTGTTTCGATTACAGCTGCATCGCCTTGTTGAATATCGACAAAGTTTATTTTTAGTACTTTGCTTTTTGCTTTTGGTATCACCAAGTCTTTCGGCTTAAGTTTTGAACTCTTGGTGGGCACCAAGTATCCGGTAACTGTTTTAGGCAGTATACTTCCGTCTTTCTTCTTGACGTAGTTCTCTGTTTTTACCTTTACGTAATCGTCCGTTTTTTCAAGGACATCAATGTGGTCGCCCCATGCAATCGTTCTTATATGCCCTTTTCTCTCTTTTGTTTGCCAAATATCTACAAGATCCACGTTAATGGCACATCTTTCGCTCACTCAAGGTACTCCTTATTAGTGCAACAAATAAAAGATGGGATGCCAGCAAGCAGTATATTCACACGCCTGCTATGGAACAAGTTCGTTCCGTATTTCTATTGTCAAAAATTTTTCAAAATTATACCCACAAACTCGAAGATTTTAGTTCGCGTTAGCCTCCAATTTTTTACTGCAAACCTTAAACTTGGTTGTCAATTCGCCCAAGTGGGTGATGCTTCGTTCTTGTTATTGTCAGCTTCTCGATTGGGGGTCAATAAAAAAAACTCACCGAGCGCAAAGATAAATGTGCAAAAGCGAAAATTGATTTCTGTTATCTTCCTTTCCTTTGTTTTCTATTTCTATGCTCTAATCAAAAGAAAGTGCCACATTGATTACGATGAATCTCAATAACAAATTTGTATCTACCTATTCAATACCTTTAATTCCCCACCACCTGGCACCATTTTGATCTCCGAATATGTAGGTGTTTCCTTCTTTTGTTTTGAAGGTGGCTGAATTGTTGTCCCAGGTTGTACGGGAGCCATCAAGATATTCTATTGAGCGCTTTGATTTGTCGCTTAGATTGAACTTTAGGATGCTTGCATCTGGTCTGTAGTTGACCACGTTTCCGAAGGGGTCTATGGACGTCATATCGCCTCTAGCGTGATTCTTTTGAAAGATCATCTTGTCTGGGTGAGTAGTCTGCTCCTGGGCAAGCGTTTCCATTTTGATAGTCCCGTCTGTCTTATGAATCTCTTTGGCGCCGTCTCTCTGAATCCACTTCTCTCCTGATGGGAATTCCAGTTCTGCAAAGTCTTGAGCTTTGGTCAATCTGTTTCCATTTGGGTACTCGGTTACTTGTTTTCCATCATTGAATCTGGTTGTTTTGACGCCGGTGTCAAGCTCATGGTTTATGCGTCTGCCATCTTTGAAAGCGGTTATCTCTACCGGGTCATAGTTGGGGTTTTTGAATACCTTAGTGCCATCTGGTTGCTTGACCCAGTTTTTGTCCAGGATATTGAACTCTATTCTTGCCTTTAGTGGCGACCGTCTTATGTAAGCAAGAGCTGCCGGTGTGCATTTTGCAGCGCTTGCTGCTCCAGCTCCTGATAGAAATCCTGTGGCTACTTCAAGTCCATCTTTTCCTATGGCGGTTTCGAATTTGTGTAGGCTCTTTTGATATGAATAGGGGCTGTCGTTTTGCCAGAGTCTGTCCATGGCTTCTTTCATTGAGTCGTTTCGGTTGAAGTTCTCGGGATTGTTTGGATCTACTTTGGTCCAGAGCCAGTGGGCTCCAGCAACAGTGGCTCCTCCTACACAAGCTGCTCCGACTAGTGGCGCCTCAGCTGCTATGACTCCAATGCCGACACCAAAGGCGGCTCCGGCTGCCACCGATGTGGCCGCTTGTTCTAGAGCCTTTTGAGGATCTCTTTCTATCTCTTTTGTGATGCCGTATAGAGTCCCTTCTGTCACCAGCTGAAGTTCTTTGAGAGACTTGTTTGGATGGAAGGCCGCTTCTAGGAGGTTGTGAGCTGCCTCCAGGGCTGTGTCACTGAATTGATTATTTTCTGAATGTGAATCCTTACTCTTTGGTATTAATACTGGTTCTATTTCTAAATTCATTGGATTGTCCCCCGCCTTTGTTCTAGAGCCGGGATTTTGCCTGCCGGCTCTGCTTCAATTTGGCTCCTTTGCTAATTGCTTGTGAGTCAATTAGACATCAGAGGGCGGCTCAATTCACTGTGCAATTGAACACTCTTTTTAGGGGCGGGTTAACCTGGTTCCTAAGGTCTAAAAGATAGTCGAGCTTGAGCAGTGACTAAAGAGAGCCTCACTCAGTTCTTCTCTGGAGTTAGAATTTGATAAGATGCATAGGCTCTATGGAGTCGGAGCCAGCTCACTAAGCTTCTTGCGACGGATAGCCCGAGCGCGCTTGGGAGTGTTTGTCTTGGGCCTTAGCTCATCGAGCAGCTCTGGATGATTGTTCAATAGTCTCAAGAGCTGGACCAGGGCCAAAGGTGGTTTGACCTTACCATTCTCATATCGTGAAAAGCCATTGGCACCGCCACCAAATATGGAAGCGGCTTCCTTTTGGCCAAGCTTCAATTTTTTTCGTACTTTATTGATGAATTCCGGATCTACTATGGAACTATTTACTTCCTTGTTGAATTCCAGCATCAATTCATTGACTCTAGTTGATTCCGCCTCGTCATGAATAGACTCGCCACAAACCGGGCAGTATTCACCGACTACCTCCGGAATTGTCGTACTTTCGCCTTTGTAAGTGTAATTGATATCGCGAGTATCCAGCACCATATCAGCTTCTCCGCAAGATACACACCTCATATCACTTCTCCTTAAATGAAACAATCAGAACGTCTTCTACTATAGAGAGCTTTAGATAAATATCTCCTACATCTTCACTGGGAAAAATGTATACGTCCTGCCAGACTTTGTGGTCTTTGTGAGTGGTCATGCTCTTATGCAGATCACCATTCTCCAGGTTTAGAACTACCTCTTTCATGTCATCAAAGCTGTAGCCTAATTGGGCTGCTCCATCTATCGCTGTTCTGGTTGCATTAACTCTACCCTTGTCGACTAGTTTTTTGATGTCAGTCAAAAGATAGTGCGCTTTTTGCTTTTCCATTCTAAATATAACCTAATTGGTTAAAGTTGGCAAGTAGGTTAATTTGGCTGCAAGTCCATTTCACTCTAATCCTGCCAAACATCAATCAGTTTCCTTTCTGAGCCAGGTGCGCTTGCTCTATATTATTTCCCGACGGTTTAGAGTATCGCAAACAGCCTTTAATAACTCGCTTTATTCTGCTTTCTTATCAATTGGCTTTTATAGAATCCCGACGGCCACCTTCGAAGGTTTTTCAGCAGAATACCCCCTTGTTTGAATGTGGAAGGTTCTTCTTCTCTTTGTCGAGTTGAAGAGCCAGGAAATTCTGCTAAGTTGCACGGGCCAAGCACCTAATTGAAGAGAGTTAGACAATTTTTTCAGCCCAAGCTGGATCACTTTAGTGCGTGAGTTCTCAGCCATTTGTCCAAAGGCGAACTATTCCCGATTCTCCCTCTCTTCCTTCCAACCAAAGAAACACTGTGGACAATTGATATACTACAGAAAACGTGACTGGTATCTATCTTCTTTGGGAAGCCAATGGATGCGAACAAAGCTTAAACTGGTACTAGCGGCCATAGGGGCTGGAGCAATATTTTTGGCTCTTGCAAATGAGGTGTTTGCAAGGTACGAAGAGCCCAGGTACGAAGTGCTTCGAAAAGCAAAAGATATTGAGATAAGACAGTATCCATCAGTCATAGCAGCTGAGATAGAAGTTGAAGGTACTGGAGAAAAGGCTGCCAATCAAGCGTTTAAAATATTGGCAGGATATATTTTTGGCAAGAATGTTTCGCGTGACAAGATTTCTATGACAGTGCCTGTAACACAGACTGCCTCTTCAGAAAAAATAGCGATGACTGTTCCTGTGACATCGGTTGATTCGGAAGGCAAACTCATTATGCGGTTTTACATGCCTTCTAAGTATAGTCTGGATACACTGCCCAAAGCTTTAGATAGCCGAATAAAATTCAAGGAGTTACCTCAATTACGCTACGCGGTAATCAAATTCTCTGGATTTGCCAAAGAAGATAACATGGCAGAACACGAGTTGAAGCTCCGCAATTATTTGAAAGAAGTAGGGGTTGATCCACTGGGTGAAGCCATTAATGCTTTTTACAATGCTCCATGGACTCTTCCTTTTCTTCGTCGAAACGAAGTTTGGCTTCCTGTGGGAATGACAGATTCATAATTCCAATTGGACTCATCCATCAATTTCAGAAGGCAACAGCGAGTTAGCTATTTGCTTTTATTGAGCTAAGGCAATTGTTTAGTAGCAAGATTCTGAATGGGTTTCAAAAGCGAGTTTTCTTAAAGGTAGGAGAAAATCATTGCCTAATCCTGACGCCACTTTATTAGGTGCCATAGCGTTTGACCTACAAAGAATGTATGTAGCTCATGAATCAGGAGAGGGTTTTGACAACACAGTCTAGTTCTCTACTTCGCCCGGTTGGGTGAATACGGACGTATGGTATCGCATGTGGTGATCTTTTGTGAAGCCTGTAACTCAGTGTAAAGGTAAACGGATGTTGCTTTTTAGGGCTTTTGTTTGGGTTCGGATTGGTGGCGAAATTGTTGGGTCTGCAGGCCCTATCGCTAGTGGCACTAGCTTTTGGAAGACCGTCCTTTTAGCAAAGCTTGCTTTTGAGTACATCCAGTCTCTATATTCCAGGCGTTCTCTGTAGCGCTCCTCTTTCAAGGCAAACAAACCAGCCAGCAAGACTTTCAAGCTTCACAAGCAGCCAGCCGAAATTCGAATTTGTCGAATCAGATGGGGCTGCTTTCTTTGATGAGGTGGGCAGAGAACATCCACCAACAAACTTAAAAGGTAAAACATATGAAACGAGCATCTAATATGCTCGGAATCCTGGCTATCGCAGCCGCCGGGTTCCTCTTCGCCGCACCAGCGGCACATGCACAAGTTACGGAGATTGCAGACGGTCCATATAACGGGGTTACTTGCTATCAGCGAGTTGGAGGGAGTTATCCTGAAGACGGACACTTCTTTTACTGCGGCTCAAACTCTACAAGTAAGACTCTTGTTCTCAACCAGTTGAAAGACATCTTGAGCAACAAGAGTAACGTCGATCTAGACCTCGATGTCCGACACTCCATCTTCTACGTATTCGAAACGCCAATGGACAAGGAGGCCTACTTCGTTGACGATGGCGACCCCAATGGCGTTCTTTCCCAGAAGCAACAAGATTTCTACACGGAGATGAGAAACAGAGGGGGGCTTACCGAAGGTCCTGGTACCGGCGGAACATCCATCACTTATATCCTGGAGAAGTCCGGGGACGCCACCAGCACCTATCCGTCTGTAAACACTTTCAGCAGTGCTGAACTTCAATATCTGGCTGCGCACGAAATGGGTCATGCGTATGACTACGGCTTTGTCGGCAGTCCGGCTGTTCCGTCAAAGTCGGCGGAGTTCCGGAGGGTATTGTCTATCGACCGTGAATACATGTTCTTCAACTCCATCAATGGAAGAGAATTGGAGACTAACTACGCTAAGTACTTCCTGAATGAGAACTATTCACAGGAACTCTTTGCTGAGATCTTCGCGGGTTATGCACCATCCACTGCAGTTGGAGACATCACCGGCGCAAGGGGTGCTGTAATCAATCCCTATTTCGAATGTACGAGTGCATATGTCGAGAGCATCGTCGACAATCACGCCGAGCCGACAACGCTCCAATACCCCGCTCACTGCAGAAAGAATTTTTATACAATCAACTGCGAAGAAGTGAAAGAGCCCACGTCCTCCAATCCCGATTGGCCTTGGGGAGCGGATGTGCTCCGCTGCGGCACAGCTACTCAACAAGGTGCCAACGGCATGTGGGGTACGCTGAACGGGTACAGTGCTACGGCAAGCAAAGCCTTCCTAGCGCTTAAACACAACCGGGCTCGATTCTACTTCTTCCGAAACCCCTCTGAGTATCACACTTACATGGATGAGAGGATCTATCCGCACACAATGCCGACGCATC
>MDTD01022126.1_pt1 | contig 13096 bp, 13 predicted proteins | sample 811221 | NCBI WGS metagenome assembly MDTD01 (sample SAMN05326646, study PRJNA326480) | marine metagenome | isolation source: seawater | place: Pacific Ocean: South West | collected 2011 | reverse complement strand
ATAAAAATTGATTTAAAGTATATTATCTTTTTAATGAAAAAATTTTTGTGTCAGAAAAAAATTTTTTTTAATTATATTTGAAAGTAAAAGCTTTATTGAAAGAGACAATAATAAAAATTATTTAATTTTCTTTGAAATTTTTTTTACAATTTTGTTTAAACTTTCTTTAGAGGTATCCACAACTAGATCTGGATTTTTTGGTTTTTGATAATCTCCCTTGGTCCCTATCATATTAAAGTTCTTTTTATTTTTTGAATTAACGTAAAGTTTTTTGGGGTCTCTTTTTTTACAAATATTTAAAGGTGTGCTTACAAAAATTTCAAAAAAATCTTTTTTTTTAAAAAGTGATTTTGCAAATTTTCTATCTTTTTCATAAGGCGATATAAGTGCAACAATTACTATTAAACCTGCATCAAACATTAATTTGCTTATTTCTGCAACTCTTCTCAAATTTTCACTTTTATCTTTTTTTGAAAATCCTAAATCGCTACTAATATTATATCTTAAATTATCACCATCCAATACATAACAATGTTTTTTTTTTTTAAATAAATCATACTCTAATGCATGAGCAATTGTAGACTTGCCTGATCCGGAAAGACCTGTTAGCCAAATACATTTTGCTTTTTGATTTTTTAGTTTTGATCTAATATTTATGTCTATTTTACCTTTTGTTTTAAAAATATTTTTATACATTATAAAATAGTCTTAATTGAACATAATGAAATTTTTGTCAACATAATAAGATAAAGAAATTATTAAATTTTTATAGTCCAGATTAAATTATTATTTAAGATATGCTAATAAATATTTTAATAAAAAAGATATATAAATTAGTTGGTGTTTATAAAATAAATAAATTATATTATTTTTATTATGATAGTTTCAATTTTAATTGGTAGAAAAAATAGCAAGGGTTTTCCTGGGAAAAATCTTGTTAAGGTCAATGGCAAACACCTATTTTCATATCCTTTAGAAGCTTCATTAAATTCTAAAAAAATTCATAAAACATTTATTTGCACTGATGATCCAAAAATTAATAATATTTCAGTAAAAAAAGGTGCTACAAAAATTCCAAGGCCGAAATACTTATCAACTGACTCTGCACTAGGAGAAGATGTTTTTGAATATTCTTATAATTTTGTTAAAAAAAAATTGGATAAAAAAATTTCATTAATAGTACTTTTATTTTGTAATACTTTATGTGTGAATTCAAAAAATTTAGATAAAGCAATAAATATTATTAAAAAAAGAAAAAAAATTGACTCTATTGTAAGTGTTTCTAAATATAATATGTGGAGCCCTTTAAGAGCCAGAAAAATTAATAAACAAGGTTTTTTGAAACCGTTCGTAAAATTTGAGTATTTTGGGAACCCTAAAACATTAAATTGTGACAGAGATTCTCAAGGCGATGTTTGGTTCGCAGATATGGGATTCTCAATTGTAAAACCTAAATGTTTAGAAAACATGAAAGAAGGTCTTTTGCCTCAAAAATGGATGGGTAAAAATATCTATCCTTTTAAACAAGAAGGTGGCTTTGATATTGACTACAAATGGCAATTAGAGAGCTTAAAATATTGGAACAAAAACTATAACGTTTAAATTTGATGAAAAAAAAAATTGGTTTAATTGGGGTTGGTAATCGCCCATTACCAAAAAACTTTAAAAATTCTAACTGGGATGGGTGGGTTAGAAATATAATAAAATCAAAAAAATTTGACTTAATTTGTGCTAGTGATTCTGATAATGATCAGTTAAATAGAATAAAGCAGTTTAAAAATTTGAGTCATATTAATACGTATTTGTCATCTAAAGAAATGTTAAAAAGAAATACAGTTGACGCAATAATTATTTGCTCGCCTGCAAAATATCATTTAGATGATATTATTTTATGCTTAAAAAAAAATATCAAAATATTAGTGGAAAAACCATGTGTAAGAAACATGATTGAAGCTAAAAAAATTTTAAAAACAAAAAAAAGCCATTTAATTAATGTTGTTCAAAATTGGAGATATAAAGACAACTCTGTAATTATTAAAAACACAATCAAGAATGGTAAAATTGGTAATGTAGGTCAGGTTTTTTTTAGATACCTTAGAAATAGAGAAAAGATAAATTATTCAAAATATATATATGAAGAAAAATATCCAACTCTATATGCAATGGGAAGTCATCATATCGACCTATTTAGATATATTCTTAAAGATGAGATAAAATCTGTAGAAGCTCTCTCTTTTAAACCAAAATGGTCAAAATATAAATTTGATAGTTCTCAAATTATTCTCTTAAAAACAAAAAGTGGAATTAATATAAGTTATAATACTACTTTTTCCTCTAAAAATGAAAATCTTCCTCAAGAATCATTTATAATAGAAGGAGATGATGGATATATTTATAATGATAGCGATTGGTTCGAGCCACCAGTTTATCTTTTTAAAAAAAAGCGATTTAATCTCACAAAAAATATAGTTAAAAAAAAATGGAGTATTAGGTCACAAAATAATATAGCAGATATGAGAATATTAGATAATTTTAGTAAATTTGTTCTTAACAAAAAACATGATAATACAACTTTTAGTGATTCAATAAAAAGTATTGAATTAATTGAGGCAATTATTAAATCAATTAAATTGAGAAAAAAAATTAATTTAAATTAATGAAAAAGAAAATTCTTGTTATAGGTGGATCTGGTTTTATAGGATCTAGTCTTTGTAATAGATTAAAAAAAAATTATGATGTAACAAATTATGATTTAAATGAAAATATTGTTCCTGGAATAAAATACATAAATGGAAATATAAATGATGTAATTAGTGTTGAGAATGCAATAAAGAAAAATGATTATGTTTTCAACCTTGCAGGTCAAACTGAGTTAGAGGAAAGTCAAACTAATCCTTATGCAGTTTTTAAAAATAATGTGCTGGGAATTATAAATATTTTAAATGCATGTAAAAAATATAAAATTAAGAGATTAATAGTTGCAAGCACCGTTTATGTTTATAGTAACCTTGGTGGCTATTATAGCATCTCAAAAAAATGTGCAGAGCAAATCACAAAAGAATATTCAAAAAGACACAAACTAAAATACACTATTATCAGATTTGGCTCAATATATGGACCTGGTGCAAGAAAAGGTAATGCAATTTATGATATTTTGAAAATGGCTGTAAATAAAAAAAAAATTTCATACTGGGGAACTGGTGATGAAAGAAGAGAATATATTCATGTAGATGATGCCACAAAAGGTTGTATGGATATTTTGGAAAAAAGATATGAAAATAAAACAATAATGTGTTCAGGTATGCAAAGTACAAAAGTTTCCGATATGTTAGTTATGATAAAAGAAATTTTTAACAATAAAATTAAAATTGAGTATAGAAAAAACTCTCGTGCTGCTTGGCATTATAAAATTACACCGTATCAAATTGAAGAGGACAATTGTTATAAACTAAATTTAGATAGCTATATAGATTTTGGTAAAGGTGTTATTGATTTAATCAATTACTTAAAAGAAAAGAAAATCAATGAACGAACTTCCTAAATGGGATACTGAAAAGATAAAAAAATTTTATAGCAATAATCGTGTGCAATGGGATCAGCTCTATGATTCTCAAAAGAAAATATTAGAAAAATCTGGTATTAATAAAGAAAGTAAAGTTTTAGATCTTGGGTGCGCATGTGGTGGTTTGTACAAAATACTTAATGATAGATTTAGAGTTAATAATTACCTGGGTATAGATATAAATGAGCCATGTATAAAATACGCTAATGAGTTATATAAGGATGTAAGATTTATTGTAGACGATATATCAAATATGAGAGATAATGAATTGATTGGTAAATTTGACTTTGTCATATCTTTTGGTTTTATAGATTGTTCAAACTCTTTTTACAAAACCTTTGACAAAATTTTAAAATACTTAAAACCTGATGGAAAACTAATTTTTGACTTAAGATTAACAGATAAAAAAAATTTATTAGATATAAAAAAGTCCTTTCAATATTTAGACTATTCAGGGGAAAAAACTGGAGAAAAAATACCTTATAATGTAATAAACATAAAAAGTTTTATAGAATATTTAAATAATAAGTTTCAAAAATATGATTGTTATTCAGTTGGATACAATCTTGCGCCATCAAGAAATGCAGTGCTTGAATATAAGGAGGTTTGTTTTTCAACATGGATACTCAAACCAAATGGTGGGGACAAAAAAGAAATCAACCTGCCTTTAATTTAAAAATTTAAATATTTTTTAAATTTTATTAAGCCTTCATTTACACTAGTTTTGGCAGTAAAACCTAATTTTTGTTTTATCTTTTTTATATCTGAATACGCTCCTTTGATTTCCCCATGTGGTGCAGATAAAACTTTTATATCTTTTTTGTTATTTGGTTCAAAAATATTATTTATATTTTTTAATAAATTAGAAATTGTAGTTTTTTTTCCTGTGCCAACATTGAATATTTGATTATTCGCTTTTTTATCCAAACATAAAATAAAAGCATCTACTACATCATCAATATAAATCAGATCCTTGAACCTGTCTAAAGATCCTGTAATTTCAATTATATTTTTTCTCTTCATTAAACTAATGAATATTCCAACAATTCCTTGATCTGATCTATTGATATTCTGACCTGGTCCGTAAACATTAAATAATCTCAAAATCGTCCATTGAATTTTATTTTTAACACACAAGCTCTGCACATATTCTTCACTACATTTCTTTGATATTCCATACATTGATTTTGGATAGCAGGGATCATTTTCACTCATTTTGCCAGTTTTTTTTTGGGGATCTCCATAAGTGGTAAATGTAGAAGAAAAAATAAATTTTTTTATTTTATTTTTTGAGGCAAAATTCAGAATATTTATAGTTCCTATAATGTTTAATCTTGCATCAAGTTCTGGATTATTTGCTGATTTAGGGCCCGAGGATTGTCCTGCTAAATGATAGATTGCGAAAATATTTTTTATCTTTATTTTATCTAGAGATTTAGCATCAGTTAAATCAACTTTTAAAATCTTACATTTTGATTTTTTTTGTACATTTGAAAAAAAATTATCAATAATTATTACATTAAATTTTTTTTTTAATAAATTGTCTATTATTTTTGATCCTATAAAACCCAATCCACCAGTAACTAAAATATTTTTAGTCATTTTTTATTAATTTTTTTTAATATTTTAATAAATTTTTTCATACTATTTATGGGTCCTACAGTTATTAAAATGAAATTTTGTAAAATATTGTCGTTAAAACTTTTTACATAGATTTTATTTTTTTTTAATTCTTTACAAATAAAATCTTTATTATGTTTTTCATTCAAATTTACTAACAAATAGTTACCAAAGTTTCCAATAGAGCTAAACTTCAATTTTAAAAGTTCCTTTCTACAGTAATTTCTCCCTTCTATTACGTTTTGAGCAGACTTTTTAACTAAATTAATATTGTCTAATAAATATTCACCCACAGCTATGCTGGGAGATGGAATTTCATGAGCTGGTCTTGCATTAGATAAAAGTTTCATTATTTTTTTAGAAGACACTGTAACTCCGATTCTTGCAGATGCTACACCAAATGCTTTAGAAAAGTTTCTTAATACTATCAAATTTGGAAATTTCTTAATTAATGGTAAAGCAGTTCTTGATCCAAACATGTAGTAAGCCTCATCTACCACAACCAAACAACCAACATTTAAACATTTTAAAATTATTTTTTCTAATTGTTTTAAATCAAAGTAATTTTCAATTGGTTGATTTGGATTTGGTAAAAATAAAACTTTCGGTTTCTTTTTTAAAAAAAATTTTAAATCAATATCAAATTGAAGTTTTAAATTTTTATAATTTTCAAATTTAAATAATTTACATCTAAAAATTTTTGAATATACGTAGTACATAGCATATGTGGGACTTAAAATACCAACATTATCTCCAGGCTTTGTTAAAAAATTAAAAATGTGATTTATAGATCCATCCATTCCAGATGAAATCAGTATCTGGTCTTCTGGTATTCTTAAATATTTTGAAAGTTTTTTGTAAATCCCGTTATGATCAGGATAAGTTGACCAAAAAGATTTTGGTAATTTGCTAAAAATTTTTTCATAAAATTTATCAGGCCAATTATCCACTTTTTCATTTCTATCTAACCGAAGTCCATTAACTACATCTCTTCCAACTCCCATTCTAATTCTATCGAAATTTAAGAGATGTTGATTGTAAAGTTTTAGTTTTGTCATTAGTATTCAAATATTCAATTTAAATTTTTATTGATATAGTTTTTTAAAAAATTTTCATCATTTCTTTTACCTAAAAAAACATTTTTTTCTAAAATATTTTTTTTATCTATTTTATCTTTAAGCTTAATGAGTGTTTCTCTTTTAAGATTTTGAATATTATTAAATAAATCCTCTTCTTTTGTAAATTGAATACAACATGGATCATCTTCCCAAATTATTTCTTGGTCATGGAAATATTTTGGGTAATAGAAAATTTTATCATTTAAAATTGCATCAAAAACGACACTTGAATTAATACATATGACTATATCTGACCAATCTATCAGATAAATACTATCATCTTTACTAATTAGCTTCTCAGGAATTTTATTTGAACTCACAGCATTATTAATCTGATTTGCAGTATTAGGTTTGATTTTAAAATCAATATGTTTTTGTTTACTTATAAATTTAATTAAATTTAAATAATTATTTTCAATTACGCCATACTTGCTTGAATGATCCATGAATACAATTTTTATTTTTTCTTGTGATTGAGAAATATTTGAATTTGTAAAAATTTTTTTTCTTAAAACAAAACTCCATGAACTTGTAAATCTTGGACAACCAGCAACAGAAATTTTTTTTTTATCATACCCCAAACTCATCAATTTTTTTTTTGATAATTCATTAGGTACAATGATTTTATCAAAATTGTTATATTCAAAATTTTTCCTAAATTTCCTATAATTAGCGTAATTTTTATAAATTAATATTCCGTGTTCGATACCAATTATTCTCAATTTCAAGTCTTTTTTTAAAGAGATGAATGATTTAACAGTATGATCAAAATTACTTGGATAATCGAAAATTAGGGTTGATATTTGATTTCTTTTTAAAAACTTTATATAGAGATCTTTAACGTGTAAAGCTTTATAAAGTTTGTTAATAATTTTATCAAAAAAAAAACCTAAGCTTTTATTGAAAAATTTTTTTAATCGAAAAATTATATTAATAAAGACAATTTCATGCTGCTTTAATAAAAAATTGTGTAAGTAACCAACTTTTACACCATTTTTTATAAGGAATTTTATAATTTCATTTGAGTCAAAATTCAGATTGTTATTAGTACAAATATAATAAATATTTTTATTCTTATTATTCTTTGAATATTCAAATACAATAGGCGCTAACTGATCTAAATCATTTAATCTTCTAAAAAAAAAACAAAACATATCTTTGATATACACTTGAAAAAAATTATTGTAAATAAACTAAATGTTTTTAGAAAAAAAAAATTTACGAAATCTAGATAGATGGAATTTCAAGACAACAGATAGAATTGGTAAGTATCTTAGATTAGACAGAAATGAAAAAGTAGAAAAATTAGATAATAAAATTTTTCGGAAGATCATTGGTTCAATTAAAAATGAATATCTAACTGCATATCCTGAGACTACTGAATTTCAGGATTTAGTTGCAAAAAAAAATAGATTAAAATTTGATGAGGTATTAATTACAACTGGGTCTGATACTGCTATTAGACATGTTTTTGAAACATTTATAGAACCTAATGACAAAATACTTACTCTTGATAATACTTACGCAATGTATCCTGTTTATGCAAAAATGATGGGGGCTAAAGTTAACATTATTAATTATAATGAAAAATTTGAAATTGATATAGATAAACTATTAAAAAGCACCAAAAGTATAAAAATGTTAGTAATTGCAAATCCAAATTTATCAGGACAAGTAATTAAAAACGAACATTTGTTTAAAATATTAAAATATTCTCGGGGAAAATTTTTAGTTCTTATAGATGAATGTTACTTTGGTTTTTATAAATCAAGTCAAATAAGAAATATAAATAAATTTAATAACTTAATTGTTACAAGATCTTTCTCTAAAACCTATGGTATACCAGGATTACGGATTGGCGCAGCATTTTCGTGTAAAGAAATAATTAATAAATTAAATAAGGTTAGATTAACTCATGCTATATCAGCACCTGCATCATTAATTGGAAAAACTTTGATTAAAGATAAGAATTATTTCAAAAAAAATATCAAAAATATTTTAAACGGAAAAAAATATCTTATAGATTTTCTTAAAATAAAAAAAATAAAATATTTAAATACTCATACAAACTTTATATATATTAAGTTTGATAGCTTTGAAGTTACCAAAAATATGATATCTGAATTAAAAAAAAATAAAATTTTGGTAAAAGGTCCTTATGTAAAATTTCCTTTTGTGAATATGATAAGAGTGACAATAGGAGTGAAAAAAACAATGAGAAAATTTGTTAATGGTTTTGCAAAAGCTTACAATAAAATACATTAAAATTGTTTAAATAATTTAGGTTTCTCACAAGAAATATTTTTTTTCAAATATTCTTTTGCCAGTCTATTTTCTTGAAGATCATAGATAATTCTTAATAATTCAGGTTTAAAATCTTTATTTTTAAAATTTCTTCCTAAAGTTTTTTGTTTTAATTCTTTAATTTTTTTCTTTTCATAAAATTTAATAAATTTAATAAATGTCTTAGCGCCATCTTGAACACATCTACATGCTATATCATGTATTCCATCAAATTGATTGAGTTTTGTTTGATATTGATGCACAATGTTGCCCGCATCTACTTTTGCAATCACCCTATGAATAGATCCCCCTACAAAGTTAGGTTCAAAAAAAATAAAAGGCCAAAATAAAGGTGCGCTTCCTCTATATTTTTGTACTATTCCAAGATGAAGATTAAATATTTTTTTTGGTAATTTTTTTAATATTTCGCTTGGTATAATTGAAGATCCAAAAACTATAACAAAATCAATATTTAATAATTTAATGTAATTTATAACATTTTTACTTTCAAATTTTTTTGATTTAATTTTAAGTATATTTTTTAAATTTGGAATTTTGTAACTTCCAAAATACTCATTTTCTTTATTTACTCTTTCAGAAAAATATCTTTTAAAATTTTTTTTGTCATGTGATTTGATATTTTTGGGTATGTCAAATTTCAATTTTCCCTTTTCTTCAATAATTAAACTTTCTAAACCATAATTGTCATGTATATAATTTGCAAAGTATGTATGACGAGGATGATTTCCTGTGATTAACAATATTTTATAATGCATGTTATTGTTTTTAAGTACTTATAAACTTAAATTATTTATATTAAATTTCAATTTATAACAAATATTTTTTATTATTAAAAAATTAAATAAGATTTATATTGAAATAAAATCAACATTAAAAAAATTAATAAATATTTATTGTGATCAAAAATAGAATTTCTATCAAAAAAAACTTTATAGTATTAAATTCAAATAATTTTTATTCTAAGTCATGTCAAATAATTATATCAAAACTTAAAAATAAAAAAGTAATTGTGATTACGGGTGGAAAGTCTTTTATAAAAATATATAGAGTCAAAAAATTTCAAGAATTGAAATTAAATCAAAAATATTTTTTAAGTGATGAAAGAATTGTTTCATTAAAATCAAAATATTCAAATTATAATAATATAAATAAATATTTTGATAACAATAAGCTCGTTTTTTTTGATACTACAAATGTTTCAAAAAAAAAACTATCCGAGCAATTCATTAAAAACTATAAGTTTAGAAAAATAGACTTATCATTGCTATCATTCGGAGAAGATGGACACATTGCATCAATTTTTTTTGAAAAAATGAAATCTGAAAGACAATTATTTTTTTCACATAAAAAATTTAATAGAATTTCTATTCCCTTAAAGGTTTTAAAAAATGCAAATGAAACTCTTGTTTTGTGTAACAGCACTAAAAAAACCTTAACTATAATAAAAGATATCCAGAAAAGTAGAAATTTCTTTAAATATTTTGATGAAAAAAAATATAAAATTATTATAAAAAAATCAGACTACAAAATACTTGTTAAAAAATTAAATTTTAAAAAATGAATATTCTAAAAAAAAAAATAATTGTATTTATTGGAACATCATCATTTAAATTTTTAGATAAAAAAAAAATTAACAAATTAAAAAAAAAAAATGTTGAAATTAAGCTTAATCCAAAAAAAAGAAAATTAAATGAAAATGAATTAATTTTTTTTGCAAAAAATTCAGATATTATTATAGCTGGTACGGAGAAATATAGTAACAAGACGCTTTCTGAATTTAAAAATTTAAAATTTTTATTTAGGTTAGGTGCTGGAGATGAAAATATAGATCATAAGTCAATTAAAGATTTAAAAATCAAATATAAAAAATCTAAAGTTACCCCTTACAAATCTGTGGCTGAACTTATAATTGTTTTAATTTTATCTTTATTAAGAAAAATTACAGAGCACAATAATAATTTAAAAAAATATAATTGGAAAAAGCAAATGGGTAATTTATTGTTTGGAAAGACAGTGGGTATAATCGGGTTTGGAAAAGTTGGAAAATATTTAACGCAACTGCTTAAAAATTTTGGGGTAAAACTTTTAATACATGATCCAATTAAAATTTCAAAATATCAAACTAGTTTACAAAATCTTCTAAAAAAATCTGATATAATTTCTTTATGTGCAAGTTACAATGGTGGACCTCCATTACTAAATAAAAAAAAATTAGACTTAATAAAAAAAAATGCAATTTTAATTAATACTTCAAGAGCTGAACTTTTGGATTACAAACATCTGTATGATATGATGATTAAAGATAATATAGCTGGGATTGGATTAGATGTTTTTGAAGAAGAACCTTATGAAGGAAAATTTATAAATTCTAATAAAAACGTTATTTTAACACCACATATAGGCTCATACGCAACAGAGATAAGAAAAGAAATGGAAGAGGAAGCAATTAATTCAGTAATTAGATATTTAAATGGAAATAAAAAATATAATTTTTGACTTTGATGGGGTAATTTTAAATAGCCATTTAGTTAAAACAAACGGATTTAAATATTTTTTTAAAAAATATGGCAATACAATCGCAAAAAAAGCAAAAGCATATCATTTAAAAAATGCTGGTAAATCAAGATACTTAAAATTTCAATTTATAATAAATAAAATATTAAAACAAAAAGTATCTAGAGAATTAATCAAAGAATTTGATAATGAATTTTCTGAATATTGTGATTCAAAAATCACAAAATTAACTGTATCTAAATATTTAATTAAATATTTGAAAAAAAATTATAAAAACAAAAATTTTTTTATTTGCACAGGTACACCTCAAAAAGATATTCTAAAGTTAGTCAAAAAAATAAGAATTAAAAAATTTTTTAGAAGTATACACGGATCTCCCACAAATAAAGAAGTTCATATTAAAAAAATTCTTTCCAAATATAAAAAAAGATCTGAAACTTTATTTATTGGGGATAGTATAACTGATTATGAAGCTGCAAAAAAATGTGGAGTATTTTTTTTACTTAAATTAAATTCTGAAAGCAGAAATTTAAAATTACCAAAAAAAGTGGTAAAATTAAAAAGCTTTAAATATTTAGATAGAAAGATTTTATCATTATAAATTTTATTTACTATATTTTCTAAAATTATTTTTTTGTTAAATAGTTTTTTTTAAAAATCTTTAAATTAATCACTTATCAAAATTGACTACTTCATCATAATTAAGAAATTTTTCATCTTGATGACTAATAAATATAATAAGCTTATCTTTTTTGATTTTATTTAATTTTTTTACAAAGTTTTTAGCTGTTTTTTTATCTAAACTACTGGTTGGTTCATCTAAAATTAACAAATCATCAGAATTATATATTGCTCTAGCTATACCAATTCTAAGTTTTTCTCCGCCTGATAATTTACTAATAGAAGTTTTTAGTAATGATTTGCACTGAGCAATATCAATTGATTTTTCATATTTTTTTAAATCAAATTTATTCTTTGATAAGAACAAAATATTATTTTTAATTGTATCCTCAAATAAATATATATTTTGCGGACAATAACCAACATTCCCAAGACTCCTCATTGCTTCATAATTATTAATGATAATTTCATTATTAATTTCTATCATTCCATCGCTAGGTAAAATTAGGCCACCAGCTAAATATGATAAAGTGCTTTTTCCAGAACCAGACTTTCCTTTAACTAAGATAATTTGACCTTTTTTTGCTTTAAAATCTGGGATTGAAATGCTTTTCTTATGATAGAAAATTTTTACCTTTTTAAATTCTATGTGTTTAATTTCTTTATATGTTTTCTTGTCCGATTTTTTTTTAGCTTTTATATTTTTAGCTAAAAAAAATTTTACTTTTAAAAAATAAATATATAATTCATCTAAACATCTTTTATATACCAAAGCATTATTAATATCTTTTTGTAAATTTGTATATGTAGGGTACAGCCTATATAGAATTATAGACATGAAAATTAATTTATCCAAAAGTAAAGTGTTATTAATATCGTTTGAGAAATTAATTTTGAAATAAAATATAAGCAAAATAATTATAGATATCTCAAAAACAGAATGTGGTAGAAATTTTATGAACGATATAGCATTTTTGTTTGATTGAGAAGCATTTGCTAATGAATAAAATTTATTATTGAGAAAATTTTTTTTTCGGAAAAGAGTACTTTCTCTATAAAGATTCAGTATTGATATCAAATTACTATATAATTTTTTTCCAAAAAAAATTTTTTTATGGCCAATTAATTTTAATTTTTTTTTGAAAAAATTTACAAACAAAAACAAAATAAAACTTATGAAAATTAAAGATATTAAAATTTGATTATCAGATTTCAGAACAAAAAATAAAACTAGTATAATTAAAAATAAAGACTCAAATATTATAGATATCAGTGTTGATGAAAGTTTCACTAAATTTGATGACTCTGATAATACATATTGTATCAATGAGCTTTGTTTAAAGTTATTAAACTTTTT
>MDTD01179165.1_pt1 | contig 13097 bp, 7 predicted proteins | sample 811221 | NCBI WGS metagenome assembly MDTD01 (sample SAMN05326646, study PRJNA326480) | marine metagenome | isolation source: seawater | place: Pacific Ocean: South West | collected 2011 | reverse complement strand
GGCGATCGCCTGCGCGGGCTCGGCGTCGGCATCACGCGGGGCGTAGCGCGCGCGTTCGAGCCGCCCGAGCAACGATTCGATCTCGGGGTCCCCGGGCTGGCGACGCTGCAGCGCTCGCACGGCCCGGTCCACCGACGCGAGGTCCGGAGACGGCTGGGATGCGAGGCTCCGGAGCGTGCGGAGCGGATCGGGCTGGGATTCGTCCCCCTTCGTGCGAGCGGCTCGGAAGGCGATGAACACCACGATCCCGGTCCCGACCGCGGCGAGCCCGATCACGACCAGCGCGAGCAACGAGAACGCGGACGCGGGCTCGTCGGGGACGGGGCGGAGCGTGCCCAGCGGGGCATCGCCCTCGGATTCCGCGTCGGCGGACGCGGCTTCGTCGATCGGCATGGGGAGCTGGACGGGCTCGTCTTCCGGGAGCACCGATCGAACCTCGATCGTCGCGGGCTCGGTGCTCAGCGTGACCGGCTGCCCGCGCGGGCGGGCGAGGGTGAGAAAGCCGGCGAGCGCTCGCGGCGACTCGTTGGCTTCGAGATCGCGCACCGAGGCATTGCCTCGGACGATGAGCCCCTCCCCCTCGGGATCGGGGCGAGCGGACACACGCCACGCCCGGTTATCTTCGCCGATCGGCTCGGCAGCAGACCCGGCTGCGCTCGTCGCGGTCGCCTCGATCGCGGGGATGCCGTAGGTGCCGGGCAGGAAGGGCTCGAGAACGAACCGCGCCCGGTGGACGAGGGCGCCGTCGACCGCGCCGTCGTCGTTGCCGTGGAGTTCTGACCAGAGGCTCGGTGCGAACCCGTTGACCTCGACGACCGTCCACCCCGCGCCCTCCAACGCGGCGCGCGTGCTCGCTTTCCAGGGCTCGAGCGTCCAACCGGGCGCAACGACGAACGCGACCTCGAGCGTGAGCCGATCGGCGGTCGTGATCGACTCGCGGCTGAGGGACAGCGTTGCGTCGCGGGCGGCCGCGGGGATCGCGAGCAGCAAGGCGACGATGAGGGACGGGATGGCGCGCACGGAGCGGTTCATGCGGAGCGGCGCCTCCTCTCTCGTGCGCGGAAGTAATGCTCGAGCTCGACGCCGAACGGGCGGTCGGTGGACAGGTCGATGACATCCACGCCGGTGCGCGTGAGCAGTCGATCGGCGGCGGCGCGTTGCTCGGCGGCGAGGCGGGCGTGTGCGCGCCGGAGTCGTTTGCTCGAGGTGTCGAACAGCACCCGCTCTCCGGTCTCGGGGTCGGCGAGTTCGACGATGCCCATCCTGGGGAGTTCGCGTTCTCGGGGATCCGAGGCGCGCAGCGCGATGACATCGTGGCGTCGGCTGAGCACCGCGAGTGGGCGGGCGAGGTCCTCGCTCGCGGTGCCGGGAGGCGGGAGAAAATCGCTGGCGATGAAGATGATCGAGCGCTGGTGGAGCACGGAGCCCAGGATTTCGAGCCCCCGGGCGAACGCGGTCCCGGCGCCGGAGGGCTCGCCCCCCAGCAGCTCGCGGAGCATCCGCAGCATGTGGCGCGGGCCCTTGCGGGGGGGGAGGTACAGGTCGATATCGTCGCTGAAGCGGAGCAGCCCGACGCGATCGTTGTTGCGGAGCGCGGTGTGCGCGATCGCGGCGCCGGTCTCCGCGATCAGGCGGTGCTTGGTCTTGGCGACGGTGCCGAACAGCCCCGACGCGCTCGCGTCGATGCAGAGCATGACGGTGAGCTGGCGTTCCTCGATGTAGCGCTTGATGAAAGGCTTCCCGGCGCGGGCGGTGACATTCCAGTCGATGTCGCGGACATCGTCGCCCGCCTGGTACTCGCGGACCTCGGCAAACTCGATGCCCTTGCCCAGGAAGGCGGAGTGGTACTCGCCCGCGAACAGATCGTCGACACGCCGACGCGTGCGGATCTGGAGGCGGCGGACTTCTTCCATGAGTTCGCGGGTGAGCATGGGCAGGGGCGGCTCTGGGTGCGGGAGATTCCGGTGGGACGGCCCGGCGCTGACGCTTCGGGCTCCTTCGTACCTGCGGCCGACGCAGTCGGAGGTCGGCGAGGATTTGGAGGGGCCTAGGGAACGGGGCAGTGGTCGAGGACGGCGCGGACGATGTCGTCGCTGGACACCCGCTCGGCCTCGGCCTCGTAGGAGATGATCACGCGGTGCCGCATGATGTCGGGGGCGATGGACTTGATGTCCGAGGGGCTCACGAAATCGCGTCCCTGCAGGAAGGCGTGGGCCTTGCCCGCGAGGACGAGGGCGATCGAGGCGCGGGGGCTCGCGCCGAACTCGATGAGGCGTGCCAATTCCGTTTTGTTCGGTCCCTGCAGTTTGCCCGGCTCGCGGGTCATGCCGACCAGGTCCACCGCGTACTCGTGGATCTTGTCGTCGACGAAGACCGCGTCGACCATGTCCCGGGCGGCGAGGATGTCGTCGAGGCTGACGACGGGCTCGACCGAGGTGTGGGGCTTGGTCGACGCCATCCGCTTGACGATCTCGCGTTCTTCCTGTTTCGTGGGGTATCCCACGCTCAGCTTGAGCATGAAGCGGTCGACCTGGGCCTCGGGGAGCGGGTAGGTGCCCTCCTGCTCGATGGGGTTTTGGGTCGCGAGGACAAGGAAGGGGCGGGGCAGCGCGTGGGTCTCGTCGCCGATCGTGACGGACTTCTCCTGCATCGCCTCGAGCAGGGCGGACTGGACCTTGGCGGGCGCCCGGTTGATCTCGTCGGCGAGCACGATGTTGGCGAACACCGGGCCCTTGCGGGTGCTGAAGGTGCTCTCGCGTGGGTTGAAGATCAGCGTGCCCACGAGGTCGGCGGGGAGCAGGTCGGGGGTGAACTGGATCCGGCTGAACTCCCCGTCGATCGCGCCGGCAAGAGCGGAGACAGTCAGCGTCTTGGCGAGACCCGGCACACCCTCGAGCAGCACATGCCCTCCGGTGAGCATCCCGATGAGCAGGCGTTCGACCATCGCGTGCTGGCCCACGACGACCGATCCCACCGCGTCGACGAGGCGCCGCATCGACTCGGCGGCGGCCCTGACCTCGGGCGAGGCTTCCGGAGAATCGGCGTGCGGAGCGGATCGGTCCTGGTGCGCGGCGGTGTCGTGCGTCATGGTCGGGGTTCCGGGTGTCATTCGGAAAAAGGCCCTCCGGCGGATCTGTTCGCGGGCCGACGGTGGGGTACCGCCGGTCCCTGAGAACAGATGCGTCCGGCGGGCCTTTCCGTCGGGTTTCGCGTTTCTACGCTGGAATGGGCCCGGGGTGCGGGCCTGTTTCGTGCTGTTGCGCGCCCGTGACGCGCGGGATCACTCGCCCTCGGGGGGCGTCGCGGGACGCTGGGGCGCGGGCTGGAGCTGGATCTCGCCGTTGCGCTCCTCGTACTGGCGGATGACCTGGCCCAGGTTGATCGCGAGGCGCTTGGCGCCCGCCCAGTTCATGATGACCCGGCTCCCGACATTGAAGATGACCATCGGGGGCTGGTCGGGCATCTGCATCGGGATGTTCATCCCGAAATCGAGCACGATCTCGTCGTGGGTGGTCGAGGTGCGGATCGTGTTGGAGTAGGTCGTGTGCATCTTCGATTCGTCGATGCGGAGCTGGACCTGCTGCTGCTGGGGGGCGTCTGCCATCGGGATCGCTGCCTTTCTCGTTCCGAGCGTTTTCTGAGTTGCCGGGCGTCGTGCGAGGGCCCGGGCCCTCAGTTTAGGCGGTCTCCCCGCGACGCCGGGACCGCGCGGGCGTTTGTATCGGCACAGTCTGGGTTCCGCGTTCGCGCGGGTTTCGCGGGGCGCGATCGAGCGCGGGCGGCGGCTGGCCGATACGCTTACGGCGTGGCAAAGAAGACCGCGACATCTCGGAAGACGCCGAGCCGGGCAGGGTCGAAGTCCGCTTCATCTTCGCGCAAGGGCGCGAAGCGGGCGGCGAGCGACCGGCTCGTGGTCGTGGCGAACCGGATGCCGGTGCGCCGGGTGCAGAAGGGCAAGCCGGGCGAGTGGGAGACGAGCCCGGGCGGTCTGGTGACGGCGTTGTCGCCCATGCTGACCGAGCGGGGCGGGGGCTGGGTGGGCTGGGACGGCTCGACGAACCGCCGCCCGACGCCTCCATTCACGCACAGCAACATCAAGATCCGCCCGATCGGGATGAGCGGGAGCGAGTTCGAGAGCTTCTACGCGGGGTTCAGCAACAAGACGCTCTGGCCGCTCTACCACGATTCGATCCGGGAGCCCCATTTCCACCGTCGCTGGTGGTGGCCCTACCTGCAGGTCAACGAGCGCTTCGCGGAGGCGACCTGCGAGGTGGCGCGGGCGGGCGACATGATCTGGGTGCACGACTACCAGTTGCAACTGGTCCCGGGCCTGGTGCGCGAGCGGCTCCCGAAGTCGCGGATCGGCTTTTTCCTGCACATCCCGTTCCCGCCCGAAGAGCTGTTCGCGAAGATCCCGTGGAGGCAGCAGATCCTCGAGGGGATGCTCGGCGCCGATGTGATCGGGTTCCAGACCATCCTCGCGGCCCGGAACTTCTCGCGGGCCGCGAGGCGCTTCACCGACGCGACGGGCTCGGACAAGAAGCTGAAGTTCCAGGGACGGACGATCGCGATCGACGCGTTCCCGATCTCGATCGATGTGGACCTGTACGAGCGGAAGGCCCGCGAGCCGATGGTCGCGGTGGAGGCGGAGCGGTTCCAGGCGAACCTGAAGCGCAGGCGGATCATCCTGGGCGTGGACCGGCTGGACTACACCAAGGGGATCGACATCCGCCTGCGCGCGTTCAACGAGCTGCTGAACCGCGGGAAGTACACCGCGGAGGACTGCGTGCTGGTGCAGATCGCGGTGCCGACGCGCGAGAGCGTCGACGACTACGCGGACCTGCGCGACAATGTCGAAAGGCTGGTCGGGCGCATCAACGGGACGCACTCCGTCAAGCACCATGTGCCGGTCCATTACATGTACAACAGCCTCCCGATGGAGGAGCTGATCGCGCGGTACACCGCCGCGGATGTGATGATGGTCACCCCCCTGCGCGACGGGATGAACCTGGTCGCGAAGGAGTATTGCACGACGCGGCTGAACAACGACGGGGTGCTGGTGCTCAGCGAGTTCGCGGGCGCCGCGCTCGAGCTCAAGCAGGCGCTGCTGGTGAACCCCTTCGATGTCGACGGCATCGCGACCGCGATGGAAGATGCGCTGGACATGGACCTTGCCGAGCAGCGCCGGCGGATGAGCTCGCTGCGGCGCACGGTCCGATCCCGCGATGTGCACGACTGGGCGGACGGCTTCATCTCCAGGCTCCGGGGCTGAGACGCCCGGTTTTCCCATTCCGATCCCCGAGACGAGAGCGCGAATGACTTCTCAGACCGATGTGCAACCGACCGCCCCCGCCAACGGGAGCGCCGAGGGCTCCCTCGACGCGGCGCTCGTCGGGCTCAGCCGCCTGCCGATGCTGCTGGTCGCGACCGATTACGACGGGACGATCGCGCCGATCGTGAGCGATCCGTCGCAGGCGAAGCCGAGCCGGGAGGCGATGGTCGCGCTGCGTTCGCTCGCGGAGCTCCCGCACACGGCGGTCGCGTTGATCTCGGGTCGTTCGCTCAAGGATCTCGCGGAGCTTTCGGGCGAGCCCGACGGGGTGTACCTCGTGGGGAGCCACGGGAGCGAGTTCGACCTGGGCTTCGCGGACATGCTCAGCGAGGAATCGCGGCGCACGCACACGCGGGTCCGCGAGACGCTGGGCGGGATCGCGGGCCGATACCACGGCTGCTCGGTGGAGGTGAAGCCCGCGAGTATCGCGCTGCACTACCGCAACGCGAGCGAGGAGCACGGGAAGAAGGCCCTCGCGGAGGCGGAAGAGGCGTTGGGCAGCGACGACGATGTCTTCACCAAGCGCGGGAAGATGGTCATCGAGTTCGCCGTTGTCTCGACGCACAAGGGGGACGCGCTCGACACGCTGCGGCAGCGGTTCGGCGCCACGGCGGTGCTGTTCCTGGGCGATGATGTCACCGACGAGGACGCGTTCAAGACGCTCGCGGGCCCCGATGTGGGCGTGAAGGTGGGCGACGGGGAGTCGGTCGCGCGGTTCCGGGTGAAAGACCCGCACGAGGTGAGCCGCGTGCTCGCGAAGCTCAGCGAACTGCGGAGCGCCTGGATCGGGGGCTCGGACGCGGCGCCGATCGAGGCGCACAGCATGCTGACCGATCAGCGGACGCTCGCGCTGGTCGCGCCGGGTGCGCGGATCACCTGGATGGGCGCGCCCCGGATCGATTCGCCCTCGATCTTCGCGGAACTGCTGGGCGGGCCCATCGCGGGGCGCTTCTCGATCGCGCCCGTGGATGGTGAGGGTGAGCCGGTCCAGGGATACTTGGGCGATTCGTTCCACCTGCAAACGCGATGGAAGAGCGTGACGGTGACGGACTACATGGACTGCTCGGGCGGGCGGACGATCCAGCGCCCGGGGCGGACCGATATCGTCCGCGTCATCGAGGGCACGGGGCGCGTGCGCATCGAGTACGCGCCCAGGCTCGACTACGGGCGGCACCAGACCCACCTGGTCCCCAAGATGGACGGGCTCGCGATCGCCGATTGGCCCGACCCGATCGTGCTGCGTGCGCCGGGGGTGAAGTGGCGCCTGGTGAACGAGGGCCCCCACCACACCGCGGTCGCGGAGGTGGACCTGTCGGAGATGGGCGGACGCCTGGAACTCGAGCTCCGCCACGGCACGGGCGACCTCTCTCCCGCGATCATCAGCGAGGCGAAACGCTCCAGGCAGACGACGCGCTACTGGGCGCACTGGGCGGAAGACCTCGAGCTGCCCGAGACCCAGACCGACCTGGTCCGGAGGAGCGCGCTCGTCCTCCGCGGGCTGTGCCACGGGCCGACCGGCGCGATCGCCGCGGCGGGGACGACCAGCCTCCCCGAGTGCATCGGGGGCGTTCGGAATTGGGACTATCGGTATTGCTGGCCCCGCGACGCGGCGCTCGCGGCGTCGGCGCTGGTGCGCCTGGGCTCGAGCGAAGAGGCGGTCCGCTTCCTCGACTGGCTCCTTGGGGTCGTCGATCAGCTCCCGAGCCCCGACCGGCTCAACCCGATCTACACCGTCGCGGGCAACGACCTCCCCGCGGAGGCGGAGATCCGCGAATTGCCCGGCTACGCCGCGTCCCGCCCGGTGCGCGTCGGCAACGCGGCCAACAAGCAGGTGCAGCTCGATGTTTTCGGGCCCATCGTCGAACTCGTCTCCCTGCTGCTGCACAGCGGCGCCCCCCTCTCGGGCGAGCACTGGCGTCTGGTCGAGGCGATGGTCAGCGCCGTCGCGTCGCGCTGGCGCGAGGCGGACCACGGGATCTGGGAGATCCGGCGCCCCGTGCGGCACCATGTCCATTCCAAGGTGATGTGCTGGCAGACCGCGCACCTCGGCGCCGAGATCGCGGAGCGTTTCCTCGGACGCGCGAGGCCCGAATGGCGCGCCCTCGCCGACGAGATCCGCGACGATGTCTTCGCGCACGGATGGGACGCGGACGCGGACGCGTTCACCAGCGCCTACGGCGAACGCGACCCCGATGCCTCGGTGCTGCTCATCGGGCTGACGGGGATGATCCCCGCGGACGACCCGCGCTTCGCGGGGACGATCCGCGCCGTCGAACGCGATCTGCTCGACGACAACACCGTGTACCGGTACCACTACGACGACGGCCTTCCGGGCGGAGAAGGCGGGTTCTATCTCTGCACCTCGTGGCTCATCGAATCGCTGGTGCTCGCGGGGCGCACCGACGAGGCGCGGTCACTTTTCGACAAGTACATCGCGACGGTCGGGCCCACGGGCCTGCTCCCCGAGCAGTACGACCCCCACGACAAGCGCACGCTGGGCAACCATCCCCAGGCCTACAGCCACATCGGGCTGATCAACGCGGCGTTGAGGCTTGAGAGTCTGCGCTGACGCGCGACGGATGCGCGGGCGCACTGACCTCGGGCGGTCGCCTTTCGTGCGCGGTGATGGCATACTGCCCGGATGACCCTCCGCATCCACCCCGACCCGCTTGCGGCGAGCCCGATCCCGCGCCGTGTGTTCGCCGCTCTGCTGCTGCTTCTGGGCATCGCGCCGCTGCTCGCGGGGTGCGCCGCGTCCCCGCGCGACCCGTGGGAACGCGGGGCGCTGGGAGGTGGTGCCGTTGCCGCGGATCACCACATGGCCCAGTGGGCGGGCGAGGAGATGCTGCGCCGGGGCGGCAACGCCGTGGACGCCGCGGTCGCGACCAGCCTCGCGCTCTCTGTCGTCCGCCCCGACTCCTGCGGGATCGGCGGGGGCGGGTTCATGCTCATCCACCTCGAGGATCATCCCGAGCACGGCACCACCGACATCGCGCTCAACTACCGCGAAACCTGCCCCGCGGGCATCGGGCCCGACACCTACGCGCAGTGGGACGACGACCCGACGGCGTCTCGCGTCGGCGGGCGCGCGGTCGCGGTGCCGGGCACCGTCGCGGGGCTGCTGCACGCGCTCGAGAAGTACGGAACCCTCGACCGAAGGACCGTGTTTGCGCCCGCGATCCGCCTTGCCCGCGAGGGTTGGATGGCCGACGCCCACCATGTGAAGACCGCGCGCTCGATCGGCGAGACCTTTGACCGCAGCCCGGCGTACCGCGACCGGTTCGGGTTCGTCGAGAAGATGACCGCGGGCGGGTCGGTCGCGCGCGGGCAGACGCTTCTCAACCCGGAGCAGGCGCACGCGCTGGCGCGGATCGCCGACCTCGGGCCCGACGAGTTCTACAAGGGCACGATCGCCCACGCGATCGTCGGAACCGTCCGCGACGACGGGGGCATGCTCTCCCTCGACGACCTCGCGAACTACCGCGTGCAGGAGACACGACCGATCCGGGTGCCGCTGGGCGACGCGTTCGGCGGGCGCACGCTTCTCGTCATGCCGCCCCCGTCCAGCGGGGGCATCGCGATCGCCCAGGTCTTCGCGATCATCGATCACCTTGTGCAGGACGCGGGATTCGTCTACCCGCACGCTGGAGACCCGGAACCCCGCGACGCGCGGATGCTGATCGAAGCGATGAAACACGCGTTCGCGGACCGGGCCCGCTTCCTCGCCGATCCCGCCTTTGCCGATATCCCGGTCGGCCCCATGCTCGACCCCGCGAACCTCGCCGGCGCCGCCGCGCGCATCGCCGCGGGAGGGATCGCGCCCCCGGAGTCGGCTGGGATCTACATGCCTGTGGTCGTCGACGACGCGTCGATCCCCGAGGACGGCGGCACGAGCCACATCAGCGTCGTCGACGCGATGGGCAACGCCGTCGCGTGCACCGAGACGATCAACCTCGCCTACGGGTCGATGCTCGCGGTCGACTGGTACGGCTTCTGCCTCAACAACGAGATGGACGATTTCACCACCGTCCGCGGAAAAGCCAACGCGTTCGGGCTCACCCAATCGGACGACAATCTCCCCGAGCCGGGCAAGCGTCCACTCTCAAGCATGTCGCCCACGATCGTCCTCGACCCGGACGGCTCGGTCTTCGCGGTCGCCGGTGCCTCGGGCGGGCCCCGCATCATCACCGCGACGATGCAGGCCCTGCTGCGTGTCCTGCTGGGCGACGCGAGCGCGGCGCAGGCGGTTGCCGCGCCCCGGCTGCACCATCAGTGGCAGCCGGACGCGGTGTATGTCGAATCATGGACGGACACTTGGACGCGCCGGCGAGCGGAATCCGCGGACGACGCTGCCCGACTTGGTCTGCGTGCATCACTCGACGAGATGGGCTATCCGGTTCGTACGCGCGACGACATCGGCGCCTGCCAACTGATCCGCCGGGCCGACCATCCGGGTGACTCGTCGTCCGGGCGCTACGAAGCCGCAGCCGATCCGCGAAAGCGAGACCGCGATCCGTTTGTGAAGTAGTCAGGGCGATGGATCCGGGCCGAATCCGTCACCTCTGCAGGACTTCGGGATAGAACGACGAGCGGAGAGCAGCCGCCGACCCTCAGTGCCGCCCTATAGCCGCGGTGACGAGCCGAGCACTCCGGAAAACAGACCGACCGACGCAACGGCCGGAACCGGCGATCAGACGCGCTCGCGCACGATCCGCTCATCCACCCGCGCCCGCTCCTTGCCACGAAGCATCGCGGTCCAGATTTCGGGATTCACCGCGAACACGACGAGACCCAAGACGACGAAAACCGCCGCCGCGATCGGCTGCACCAGGAACGCGAGCGCCACACCCAGCAGCATGAAGACGCTCGCGACCGCGATGAGGATCGCCCCGAAGGACTTGGGGCCGACCGTCGCGTGCGCGGGCCGCCCCTCGGGCGATTCACTCGCGACGCGCTCCCGGAGATGTTCCTCGTAGGTATGAATAGTATTCTGCATATCGTTTTCTTCGATACTAAACCTCGCCCCGATGCACCCGTTGCCGGATTTTCCCGCGTGCAGCCGACGCCGCACGGATGCGATACGGTGTGGATCCATCAATCCAGCCTCTCCGGAGTTCGACGCATGCCCATCCGAGTTCTCAGCCGAGCCGTCCTGATCCTGTCCGCCTCGCTGCTCACCGGCGCATCGGCCGCGGATCATCACGAGGGGATCTATCCGCAGGTCCCCAGCCTGACGCCCGACGCGTCGTTCGCGATCTTCTCGTGGGCGGGCGACCTCTGGAGCGTGCCCGCCTCGGGCGGGGCCGCAACGCGCCTGACGAGCCACCCTGCTGATGAACTCGCGAGCGCCGTGAGCCCCGACGGCTCAATGATCGCCTTCGAATCGAACCGGGAGGGCTCGCAGAATCTGTATGTCGCGGACCTGACACGCGTCGGGGACACGCTCATCGCGAGCACGCCGCGTCGGGTGACGATCGCCGACGCGTCGCACAACCTCTCGGGGTGGACGCCCGAGGGCGATGCGCTGCTGTTCAGCAGCTACCAGGAACGCGACATCTACCGCGAGGAGCACATGTACCGCGCCCCGATCGACGGGGGACCGGTCACACGCCTCACCGACGCGTTCGGCGAGCACCCCGTGATGAGCCGGGACGGCGAGCGCGTCGTCTTCGCCCGGGGCTCGAACACGACCTTCCGCCCCAAATACCGGGGCACCGCGACAGGCGAGATCTGGGAATTCCGCCCGTCGACCGGCGACTTCTTCCGCATCACCAGCGACGACTCGGACGACATGCAGCCCTTCCCGCTGCCCGACGGCTCGACGGTCTTCATCGCGAGTTCGAGCGGGCAGTACAACCTCGCGCGGATGTCGCCCGGCGGGCGGCAGCCCGAGGCGCTCACCGAGTTCCAGCCCGGCGCTTCACCGTTCGAGGGGATGGAGACGATCGCGCACGGCGTGCGGGACCTCGATGTCAGTGCCGACGGATCCACCGCGATCTTCGCGGTGTGGGACACCCTGTTCACGCTCGATCTCTCCGCGAACAACCCGACGCCCCGCGCGATCGACATCGTGATCTCGGGGGACACCGACGCGGGCACCGCGACGCCCATGGACCTCGACCGCATGGCGAGCGAGGCCGCGATGAGCCCCGACGGGAAGTCGATCGCGATCGTCGCACGGGGCGAGATCTTCGTGCGCAGCACCGACGAGGGTCGACCCGCGCGACGCGTCACCGCGAGCGAGGCCCGCGATCAGCAGATCGCCTGGTCCCCCGATGGGTCGAAGCTCTACTTCGTGAGTGACCGGGACGGGAGCGAGGGGATCTACGCCGCGACCGTCGCCCTGTCGAGGCACGACATCGAGCCCGAGGACGAGGAAGCCGGAGGCGACGAAGCGGGAGATGGAGAGGAAGAGGCCGAGGCGCCCGCGGACGACGAGCAGAGCGCGGAAGACGAGGAGAACGGCGACGCCGACGAAAAAGAAGAGAAGAAAGACAAGGGCCCGACGCCGGGCGAGCGCTGGGCGCAGTCGCTCCGTTTCGCGATCGAACCGGTCATCGTCAGCGAGCATGTCGACCGCTACCCGATGCCCAGCCCCGACGGCGAGGAGCTCCTGTTCATCCGCGACCGGGGCGACATCATGCTCTACGACATGGAGGACGACGAGCTGATGACCGTCCGCGCGGGCTGGAATGTCCCCGATGTCCAGTGGGCCTCGGATTCCGAGCACATCGTCTTCAGCGTGCAGGACCTGCAGTTCAACAGCGACATCTGGGTGATGAACATCGACGCGTTCGAGGACGACCCGAGCGATCCCGCGGCGCAGCCCCGCAACATTACCCAGCACCCCGATCTCGATGTCGCGCCTCGCCTCAGCCACGACGGGAAGGTGCTCTATTTCCTCTCCGACCGCGACGCGTCGGAGAACTACACCTTCGATGTCTACCGCGTGTTCCTCGACGATTCGCTCGAGGACCTCGCGGACTACGAGCTCGATGAGTACTTCCAGGACGCCGCGAAGGCCGCGAAGAAGCGCAAGCCGATCGAGCCCGAATCGGACGAAGAAGAGGACGATTCGGACGAGAAAGACGACGACGACGAAACGCTCGCGTTCGACACCGATGACGCGTTCCTTCGTATCCGCCGGATCGTGTCGACCGCGGGCTCGGACGGTGACCTCGCGATCACCCCCGCGGGTGAGCGGGTCGTCTTCTCGACCTCGATCGACGGTGACCGGGGTCTCTACTCCGTGGACTTCCGCGGACGCGAGCGCAAGAGCGTCGTCTCGGGGGGCACCTCGAGCGTCTCGACGAGCCTGACCGGCGACAAGGTCGTGCTCGTCAAGGGCGGACAGGCCCACAGCGTCTCCCCGACAGGCGGGAAGGTGACCACCTACGACATCGACGCGCCGGTGATCATCGACGCGCACGCGGAGCGCAAGCAGATCTTCAACGAGGGCGCCCGCATCTTCGGGATGTCGTTCTATCACCCGACGCTCAAGGGGCTGGACTGGGACGCGATCGCCGGCCGCTACGAGCAGCTCGCGATGCGCACCCGGACACCCCAGGCCCTCAACCGTGTGCTCAGCGCCCTGTTCGGTGAAGTGGACGGCTCGCACACCGGCGCCCGGGGCGGGCCCGGGTACCGCGCCCCGGGACCGCGCGTGGGCTACCTCGCGATCGACGCCCACCCCACGGCGCAGGGGTACGAGGTCCGGCGCATCCTCCGGGACGGGCCCGCCGACAACGGCGACAAGGGCATCCTC
>MDTD01155057.1_pt1 | contig 13097 bp, 12 predicted proteins | sample 811221 | NCBI WGS metagenome assembly MDTD01 (sample SAMN05326646, study PRJNA326480) | marine metagenome | isolation source: seawater | place: Pacific Ocean: South West | collected 2011 | reverse complement strand
TTTGACATCGTTACCCTCCAAAAAAACCCCGGCCAGAGGCCGGGGCAAGAATTCGCCACCTGGGGGAAGATGGCTTAACCGGAGAGTCGATCATCCGGTCGCAGGGTTTACGCCCTCACCTATTGGGCGGATCACCAAAAATCGGGAAAAAATCCGCCCCGGTCCGCTTACAGGCCGCGCCGCCATTGGCTTATACCTGTCGAGCCTGAGCAGAGACCCTGCTGATGACAAAAGGTTTTTCGACAGGACGCGGGATGAGGCGTAACGTGGGCTGAGAGTCACTTCCCGACAAGCACGGCTGTCCGATTCCCTGAGAACCGGTTGGCCAAAAGACCCCCTCCGAGAGGTCGCGGCCTACAGCCAGTCTGGTGAGGCGCCCGATGCGCCTGCCGTTATTTCCCACAACCCGCTGCAATACGGGTGAGCGTCCCCGCACGCTACCCGCGCGGTAATGAACAGAGACACTGCGTGATGCTGAATCTGCAGCACACGTTGAGGGAAAGACATGAAACGAAGCAAACGCAACCGAATCAAACGCGCCTTTGAAAAGGGCTACCAACTGGGGCTGGCTGGCCGATCCAAAGAAAACTGCCCTTTCCTGACGGGCTTAGCCCGCATCAAGTGGCTCGAAGGCTGGAAGGAAGGCAGAAACGATTGGCGTGAGGGGCTCACAGACGCCCTGACATGCTATAAATTGTCGGGATTCTGATCCGTCGCCCTGCGCGGGCAGCACAAGCGCCGTTTTTTTGAACGTTCAGGCCTTGTAATGGTCAGAAAAAACGCTATTTCTGACACAGCAGTAACAAAGGCTTGACCCGTGAATTACCAACTCCTTGCGAACCTGGAAAACTGGCTGGGGCAACAGATCGTTGGCCAGCAAGATCTGATACACAAACTGATGCTGGCACTGCTGGCCGATGGGCACCTCCTCGTTGAGGGCGCGCCGGGCCTCGCCAAGACCCGCGCCATTAAAGAGATGGCGGCGGGCATCGAGGGCAGTTTTCATCGCATTCAGTTCACGCCCGACCTGCTACCCGGAGACATCACGGGAACGGATATTTTCAGGCCGCAAACCGGTGCCTTCGAGTTTCAGCAAGGACCCATATTCAACAACCTAGTTCTGGCAGACGAAATTAACCGGGCGCCAGCCAAAGTGCAGTCAGCGCTGCTGGAGGCAATGGCGGAACGTCAGGTCAGTATTGGTAGCCAGACTTACCCGTTACCTGATCTCTTTCTGGTGATGGCCACCCAGAACCCGATTGAACAGGAAGGCACCTACCCCCTGCCAGAAGCGCAATTAGACCGCTTTCTGATGCACGTGCGAGTGTCCTACCCAGACGCAGCAGCCGAACAAGCCATCCTGAGGTTGGCGAGAGACGAGGCCGGTGGCAGTCACGGCACCCCCAGCACGACCGTCTCGCAGGCAGACATTTTTGACGCGCGTAAAGCGGTACTCGATATCCACATGGCGCCCGCCGTGGAAGAGTACATCGTGCAACTCATTATTGGATCGCGAGAGCCCTCAGCCTACGACAGTGAGCTCGCCGATTGGCTCGAATTCGGCGCTAGCCCCCGCGCCACCATCGCACTGGACCGCTGCGCACGCGCTAATGCGTGGATTGCGGGGCGCGATTATGTCAGCCCCGACGACGTACAAGCGGTCGCGCTGGATTGCCTGCGACACCGTCTGATTGTGTCTTTTGAAGCAGAGGCGGCAGGCGTCAGCAGTGACAACGTTGTCGAGCGATTGATTGAGCGGGTTCCCGTTGCCTGACAGCATCATCGAAACCAGGATCACCGGACCAACCGGCGCAATCGTTACGGCGGAAGCACTGATCGCCAGTCGCTTTGCCGCACGGTTCGTTGACGTGACCGGCCAGTCCCGTGCCCTTGCCAACCTGGCGGGCATGCGCAGGGCGAGACAGCGCGGACGGGGCGTTGAGTTTGACGAAGTGCGCGCGTACGCAGCAGGAGACGACGTCAGAGCGATCGATTGGCGCGTGACTGCCCGTTCCGGTTCGCCCCACACAAAACTTTTCCACGAAGACCGGGAGCAACCGATACTCGTAGCGGCTGATCTCCGAGCGTCGATGAAATTCGGCTCAACGCGGTGCTTTAAGTCGGTCCTGGCAGCTCACGTTGGCGCAGTAGCACTATGGTCCGGACTGCAGGCGGGTGAGCGAATTGGCGGCGCAGTCTTGGGTGACAATACGCTGCACGATACCCGCCCCAAACGGAGCCAACATGCGGTACTGAGTATGATTGGCGACCTCGTTTCGGAGGGACACCCCAAGGGGAATCTGCAAGGCGCGGACAAAACGCTGGGGGATTTACTTCACCAATTGGAGCGCATCGCCAAGCCGGGCGCGCGGATATTCCTCATTAGCGACTTTCACGATCTTTTTGATGCGGATCACCTCCTTCCGCTCCGCCGACTGGCCCGCAAAACCCAGATCATCGCAATCGCCATCAGCGACGCGTTGGAGGCGGAACTCCCCAAAGCGGGGTTCTATGCCGTCACCGACGGAGAGAGCCACTCGCAACTGAATACCGGTGCATCGGGCGTCAATGAGACCTACGCGCAGGAATACCGTGACAGACAGGATCATCTGACCCGACGTCTACGCGAACTGCGGGTGCCGTTGCTCTCAATTCGCACCGATCAGGACCCCCTCAGGCAACTACTGACGGTGTTTCCCGCACGATGAATCCCGACATGATGCTCAGCCAACTTGCCCCGCTCAGGGAGCCACCGGCGGTCGGATGGTGGCCGCTCGCCCCCGGCTGGTGGCTGGTCATCACACTGATCGTCGTCGCATTGACTGCGCTGGCCTTATGGTTAAGACAACGACACCGCCAGCGACGTTACAGGCATCTTGCTCTCGCCGCTCTCTCCGAACTCAAAGCTCAGCAGGCAACGAGTGATGCTATTAACCGGCTTCTCAAAGCGGCGGCGCTGCGGGCGTACCCTCAGGATCGGGTTGCTGCATTACACGGTGCGTCATGGCTGCAATTCTTGAGCAGCACCTGTAAAACACTTGATCCGGATGCCTTGGCCGAACTGGCAGAAGCCTACCAACGCGAGCCTGCTAAGAGCAGTGAGGCGCTGTTCCTCGTGGCCGAGCAATGGATTCGCGGGCATGAGGTGCAGCATGCTTGAGTGGCTCTGGCCTTGGGTTTTTATCACCGCACCGCTCCCCCTCTTGATCTACCAGCTTAGCCGAGGTGAATCGCTTCAGCCCGCTGCCTTACAAGCACCATTTGCCGCCAGATGGAAAAATCTGGGGGCCGGTAGCGCACGAGGCCGAGGTGGACGAGCGCATTGGTGGCTGCTATGGCTCATTTGGATGTTGCTGATCACAGCAACCGCACGGCCACAGTGGATCGGTGAACCGATCGAACTGCCCAACACCGGACGGGACCTCATGCTGGGGCTCGACCTCTCCGGGAGTATGCAAATCGAAGACATGCAGGTGGGTAATCGACTGGTACCGCGCATCACTGCGGTCAAAGCGATCGCAGCGGACTTCACACAACGTCGGCAAGGCGATCGAGTCGGCTTGATCCTGTTTGGCACCCGCGCCTACCTACAGGCCCCCCTGACTTTCGATCTCAGCACCGTGACGCGCTTCATCGATGAGGCTCAACTCGGCTTCGCCGGCGAGGATACCGCTATTGGCGACGCGCTGGGACTTGCCATTAAACGCCTGCGAGAACGACCGGCCAGCTCGCGGATTTTTATTCTTCTCACCGACGGACAGGACACCGCCAGTACGGTTGATCCAATGGAGGCGGCGGCGCTTGCCGCTCAGTTAGATGTAAAGATCTACACCATCGGCATTAGCAGAAATCTGGGCAGGACGGTGAACGGCCGTAGCGAAGTCGACGAAGCCATGCTCAACGCCGTCGCCGAGGCAACGGGAGGCCGGTATTTCCCTGCCACCTCCCCCGCGGAACTCGAAGCCGTCTACGCGCTACTAGACGAATTAGAACCCGTTGAGCAAGAAGCCAGTACGTTCCGACCCAAGCGGGCACTCAGCTGGCTCCCGCTCTTGGCTGCTCTCGGGATGGCGACCCTCCTGGCCGTTCTGCGCAGCCATTGGCTGCAGCGATTGATCCAACGGCCGAGTTATGGGTGACGGGCATGATTGATGGATTTCACCTGTTGCGCCCGGAACTGCTATGGGCCTTGCTGCTATGTCCGCTCGTAGCATTGGCACTGTGGTACCGACACATCCAAAAAGGCGATTGGTCAAAGGCTATCGACGCAGACCTACTGGTACACCTGCTACCCGATCACCAGCAGCAGAAGCAACGATCACTGATCTGGGTCCCTATGCTGCTACTCAGCTTGGTCATCCTGGCGGCCGCTGGCCCCAGTCTCCAACGCGTGGAACTGCCGGTCATCAAACGGGCCGACGCCCTGGTCATCGTCCTAGATCTGAGCGCCTCAATGTTAGCCGCAGATGTTCAGCCCAGCAGAATACAAAGAGGCAGGCAGAAAATTCTCGATCTACTCGAGCGCCGTGATGAAGGTGTCACCGGGCTGGTAGTGTTTGCCGGGGACGCGCACGTTGTGACGCCACTGACCGATGACACCCGAACCATCGCCAATCTCATGCCCGCACTGTCCCCTGCGATCATGCCATTACCCGGCGCCAACGCGACCAGCGGCATCGCCATGGCGGCGGAGTTGCTGAAAACCGCAGGTGCGCAGGGTGGACAGATATTACTGATGACCGATGGCCTGCCCGCGTTCGACACCGATACGGCGCAGCGCGCGCTTGCCGACAGTGGCGCAACATTGTCGATCCTCGCCATTGGTACCCGCTCGGGCGCGCCGATCCCGCTCCCCAATGGCGGGTTTCTGAAGGACGGCGCTGGCGAAATCGTGATCCCTGCTCTCGACGCCAACGCCATCAGATCGGTGGCTGACACATTGGACGCGCCTTATCGAGAGGTCACCTTGGATGAGGCGGATATCGTTTCGCTAACAGAGCGCGACCTGCTCGAGAGCGAGGGAGAACTGGATCTCGATCGGCAAACGGACGCCTGGGAAGATCAGGGATTCTGGCTTGCGGGTTTGGTTGCTCTTTTACTGTTGCCCGCATTTCGTAAAGGGGTCGTGGCCAGTGTTGCGCTACTGCTCCTGACTCACTCGCCGCCACCCGAGGCGGCACAATGGCAAGATCTATGGCTCACTGCAGACCAACAGGGGGCCCGTCAGCTTGATGAGGGCGCACCCGCCGACGCCGCCAAAACCTTCCAAAACCCCAACTGGCGCGGTGTCGCAGAATATGAGGCGGGAGGCTATGAACAAGCGGCGCGAACCTTCGCGGGCGAACCCTCAGCTGACAATCTATACAACCTTGGGAACGCTCTGGCGCTGCAAGGCGATCTGCGCGGCGCGCTCAAAGCCTATGAGGAGAGTCTGGCCCAAGCACCCGATGCCGAAGACGCTATCGCCAACCGGGACTTTATTAAGTCACTGCTTGATCAGCAGGAACAGGAACAGCAGGACCAAGAGGGTGACCAGCAAGAACAAGAAGGCGAGGATTCCGAGCAAAATGACGAGAGTCAGTCGGAATCGGGCGATTCCTCTGAATCCTCCGATCAGGACGATCAGTCTGATAGCAGTGACCCGGGCAGCGAGAGCGCTGACGGGCAGAATAGCCAGGACAACCAAGACCAGGAGCAACAGCAAGAGCAGCAAAACCCCACCATGGCTGACGCTGATGATCTCAATACAGAGGCGCTGGAGGCTGCAACACAGGAGCAAATGGCAAAGTTCGACGAGGCGCTCGAAGAGCAACAGGCGCTGGAGCAGTGGCTGCGTCGCGTGCCTGATGATCCCGGCGGGCTGTTGCGCAGAAAGTTTCGTTATCAAACCATGCAACGATTGAGAGACGGTGAGGAACCAGATGAATCGATTCGTTGGTAGGACCAGCCGCTGGCTCCTCGCCGCCCCTGCCCTGCTCTGTTCGGCGTTGGCACTTGCGGAGCTCTCCGCGACGGTGGATAGAAGAGAAATCGCTATGGGCGAGACGCTTCGGCTCACTCTACTTGGCGATGCGGGAGAACAACCGGCGGAGATCGATCTGACGCCGTTGAGCCGTGACTGGGAGATTCTCTCGCGATCCAGCGCGACGAATGCACGCTACATCAACGGTCAAAATCAAGTGACTCGCACCCTGGAGATGGAGCTGGCGCCGCTCAGAGAAGGCACGTTGAGCATTCCCCCGCTGACACACGGCGGGCGGACGACAACCCCACAGTCAATCAGAGTAAACCCCGAGCCTACCGTCGCACCCGGGGACGCGCTGGTCTTGTTCGAGGCCAGCATCGACCAGTCGTCGGTATATGTGCAGGCCGAGACGATTCTGACCGTCACATTGCAGCAAGCCATTAACCTCGATGGCGGAGAAATTTCAGCGTTCGATGTCGCCGATGCAGTCGTTGAAGATTTGGAACGCAGATCATTCCAGCGCCGGGTGGGCAAACGCACCTGGCTGGTCACTGAGCTCCGGTACGCCATCTACCCACAGAAAAGTGGCCGGCTGACCATACCGGCGATCGGGTTTACTGCCCGAGAGGTGCAACCCGGCCGTTCCCTGCTGGGGGCCAGACTGGGACGTCGACTCCGCCTCGCTTCAGAGCCGATCGAACTGGAGGTGAAGCCCGTTCCTGCCAGCTTCTCCGGTGAGGTGTGGCTGCCCGCGCGCGAGCTGACTCTCACTGAAAATTGGTCGATTGACCCCGAATCACTCAACATCGGGGACTCCACCACCCGAACGCTGACGCTCGTTGCCCGGGGTCTGCAAGGCAGTCAGCTCCCGCCCCTAAGCAGTGTGCAAGGGTCTCTCAACATTCCCGAGCTGCGCTTTTATCCCGACCAGGAATCGATCGATCAGACTGAGTTATCCGATGGTCTGCAGGGACAGCGTATTCAGAGCGAAGCGCTCGTCGCGCGATCCGGTGGCAGTTGGCAGCTACCCGAGATTCGCGTGCCCTGGTGGAACACCGAGACCGATTCGCTTCAGTACGCCATCCTTCCGGCACGGAATGTGTCAGTCGCAACACCTGCGCCACTGGACGCCGCCTCACCCAAACAGCCTACAACCGAGCTCAGCGGCGCTCCGGCGACCCTACCCGTGTGGGCGTGGATACTGAGTGGATCGGGATGGCTTGCCGCACTCCTGCTCGCGGGCATGATGTGGATGAGCCGCCGCGATCGTTCTGTCGCCGCCGCGGGAGACATTGCCCCACACCGCGATGCGAGCAGCTTGCGGCAGGCACTCGTGGAAATACGCCGCTGTGTCGAGCAAAACGACCCGGCGTCTCTCAGGCGAGCAATCCTCTCTTGGGCACGTCTCCATCACGGAAGGCACTTTGCCAGCTTTGGTGATCTGACGACCGCCAGCTCCGAATCTCTGGCCGAACGACTCATGATGCTTGACCGATGCCTCTATGGCGGAGGTGATATCAGCACAGCCACACAAGGGCTGGTGGAAGCGCTGCGGGAGGAGCCCGCTCCCAGAGCCGTCACGGCTCGCGCCAACGAGCTGACGCTCTATCCCACCTGAAGGTAGCGGGATATCCCAGGCGCCCGTTTCTGTCCTGTCAGCACGTGCGCTAGTTGGTGCAATGCCTGATTAGTCAGCGTCGCTGAGCGCGCGATTCACGACCTCGAAGACATCCTTCGGCAAGGGGTTAATCGCTGCCAAACGCTCAAGCTCAGCGCGCATCGCATCTTGGCCGGTGGCATACCGACGCCAACGCGTCAGCGGGGCCAGCATGCGCGCTGCAATCTGGGGATTGCTGGCTTGCACACGCTCAATCACATCACCCATCAGCCGGTATCCGGCGCCGTCCTCACGATGAAACGCAATCGGATTACCCCCTGCAAAAGCACCAATCAGCGCCCGCAATTTATTGGGGTTACGCCAGTCGAAGGCGTCATGTTCCATGAGTGCGCGAACACTCTCTACGCAGTCCTCCGCAGGGCGTGTCGCCTGAATCGTCAGCCACTGATTCACAATCAGGGCTTCGTGATGCCACTTGGCATAGAAGGCATCAAACACTTCAGCGCGCTCATCCGCAGAGGCATACGACGCTATCCAGCGCAGCGCCGCGAGGCGATCTGTTAGGTTGTCAGCCCGCTGATACAGTGCCCGCGCTGATTCGAGCTCGGCCGGGTTCGCGGCCAACAAGTAATCCTGCGCAAGATGGCGTACTGCTCTAATACCGATGTCGTCAGCGGTGGGCGCGTACTGTCCCGGAGCGGGATAGGCTGACAACAGGCCTTGCCAGCACTCACTCAAGGCCTCACCCAAGGCGGATTTCACCAGCCTGCGCTGCGCGTGCAGTGCTGCCACATCGACGAGGCCTCGCTGAGAAGCCCGGTCCGCAAGATACTCTTCGCTGGGCAGCGCCAGTGTCAGGGCTTTCATCGCGGGATCCATCGACCCGGTAATGACTTGCTCGCAAGCAGTGCTCAAACCAACTGGTATCGCAGTGTCTGCATCGGGAGCTGCCTGTTCAATCGCACGAGCCAACAGATTCTGTGCGGCATCCCAGGCTACAAAGGCGTCATCGTCGCCCCCCATTAGGGCCAATAAGTCAGACTCCGTCTGCTCTGTTGCCACTCTTACCGGGGCTGAGAAACCCCGCAGTAGTGACAGCACCGGCTGATGCGGCACGTTCTCAAAAGTAAACGACTGCTCCGGCTCGGCGAGCTCCAAAACCCGGGTCGTGCCATCACCAAGATCGAGAGGCTTCCCGTTCACAAGCAACCCGGTGGCAACCGGGATGGTTAAGGGCGGTCGGTGATCATCACTGCATGTGGCAGGCTTGTGTTGTCGCAGGGTTAACGTGTAACGGTGGTGCTCCGCGTCGTAGTGCTCATCAAAGGCAATTTCGGGTGTCCCCGACTGCTCATACCAGCGGCGGAACTGATCTAAATTCCGGCCGGATGCCTCCGCCATGCTGTCGACAAAATCGTCACAAGTTACCGCTTGGCCATCAAAACGCTCGAAGTAGCGCTTTGCGCCCGCCAGAAAATCCGCTTCCCCGAGAAGGGTATGCAGCATGCGCACGACTTCCGCGCCCTTCTCGTAGACGGTCAGCGTGTAGAAATTCGAGATATCGACGAAGGCGTCAGGGCGGACCGGATGCGCCAGCGGACCGGCGTCTTCGGCAAATTGGTGCGTCCTGAGGAACAGGGCATCCTCAACACGCTTTACGCCCCGCGAATTCATGTCGGCCGAGAATTCGCTGTCGCGAAAGACGGTAAAACCCTCTTTCAGGCTAAGCTGAAACCAGTCGCGACAGGTGACGCGGTTCCCCGAATAATTGTGGAAATACTCGTGTGCCACCACCGCCTCGACCCGCTGAAATCCCATGTCAGTAGTAATGTCAGGGTGGGCCAACACACAGGAGGTATTGAAGACGTTGAGGCTCTTGTTCTCCATCGCGCCCATATTGAAATCATCCACGGCAACGATGTTGTAGAGATCGAGGTCGTACTCGAGACCATAAACGGCCTCATCCCAGCGCATCGCCTCCTGCAGAGACTTCATCGCGTAATCGCAGTAGCCCAAATCTTTCTCTTCGACCCAAATCAATAAATCGACAGACTTGCCTGACATCGTGACGAACGTATCCCTGACAGCTTTTAGGTCGCCCGCCACCATCGCGAAGAGGTAGCTCGGCTTGGGAAACGGGTCATGCCAAACCGCCCGGTGCCTGCCATTTTCAAGCGATTGCTCCTCAATAAGATTGCCGTTACTCAATAGCACAGGGCATTGAGATTGGTCGGCCTCCAGTGCCACGGTGTAGGTCGCGAGGACGTCAGGGCGGTCCAGAAAGTAGGTGATTTTCCGGAATCCCTCTGCCTCACACTGGGTGCAGTAAGCGCTCTGCGATCGATAGAAACCCTCAAGAGAGGTATTTTCCTCGGGGCTAATCACAACCGAGGTCCGCAGTGAAAAGCGGTCAGGGACCGAAACAATCACCAACTGCGTGTCTGTCACGTCATACTGTGATGGCTCAAGGCGGGCACCGTCGAGCTCGACCCACTCAAGCGATAGCTGTTCGCCATCCAGCACCAACGGCATAGCGCCCGGCTGTTGCCGCATCATCTCCAGCGTCGCGGTGACCCGGGTTCGGCCTTCCTCAATCTGTACCTGCAAGTGGACAGTCTCAATCCCGAAAGCCGGCGCCTGATAATCCTTGCGGTAAATCGTGCCCGGCAAACCCTCGCGTAATCCCATTACGTTCCTACCTTGATCTCGACTTCATAGCCGCCAAATTTTCGAATATTGAGCACACCGGTATCCAGCATCAGGTACTGCCCCTTGATGCCCATCAGTGTCCCCTCGACCTGCGCATGTTTGTCAAAGTTGTGCGCCTTCACCTTCTCGGGCCAGCTGAGCACTGGGTAGTCGATCTGCGTCTCCTGCGCATCCTCCAAGAGCTCAAAAGCGGATTCACCGTGCTGCAATTTGAGGTCAGCAATTCCGTTGGTGCAGGTTTCCATCAGCTGCTGCCGAATCTGCTCCAAGTCCTGTGGCTCACCGTTTCCTTTGAGCATGGTTTGCCACGCTGTCCGATCACCTACCTCCTTGGCGCACAACACCTCCAAAAGACCCGATTGGTAACGGGTTTGCACCCTTGCAATGGGCTTGGCCTGAGTCGCACCCTGGTCAATCCATCTGGTCGGGAGCTGCGTCTCCCGAGTGATGCCGACTTTGACGCTAGAGGTATTGGACAAGTAAACAATGTGCGGCACCTGACAGTGCGACTCTGCCCAATCCGGCTCGCGACAAGTCCCTTCTGCCAGATGGCACTTCTCAGGGCTCATGATGCAGGTATCACAGGCCGCGAGCTTCCGAAAGCAAGGGAAACAGTAGCCCTGGTTGAAACTCTTTTTCGTCAGCCTGTCGCAGGCGACGCACTGAATCGCTCCCGTAAAACTGATCGACAGCGTTTTACCCAATAGCTCATTCAGGCAGGGCCCACCCTGCTCGGCTAAAACGGTGTAGCGCACCGGATCTGCGAGCTCGGTCGTCATTTTGCGGAGGTTACCGTGCCAATCAGTCATCTTGGGAATCCTTCCACGTCAAGGTTGTCGGCTCGTCGCACACCTCTCCCGCCTTCGCGCCTTTATCGATAAAACCCACTCTCTCCTCAGGCGGGAGATGCATCTCACCCCAGGTGATCACGGCTTGCATGGCATGTGCACGCTGATCAGCGGTCAGAGTCCGCCCGTCAGGCCAGCGCCCCGTCGCGAGTGAACTGACGAGTTGTTCGTAGATCTTACGATCCATCTGTCGGACCGAGTCTCGATACTGATCGGACACCGTCAAAACCTCCTCATTGGCCGGTCAACCAAGGCTACGCGCTCCTGAACAAACGAGGGAATCCGCTGATGAGCAGGCCAAGCAGCAAGCCACTGATCAGCCCCCCAACGTGCGCACCATTCGCGATGGCTCCCGCGCCAATGAATTCCATACTGCCCGCCATCCCGATCACCAACCAAATCAGCATGAATGCGAGCACCGCCATGGGCGGCGGCACTATCCAACCAGGCCTTAGCCAGTGGCTGGCCATAATCATCCCCATGAGCGCATAGACCACACCCGACATGCCGCCGAACACGGACGGGCCCTCCCACCAAAACTGAGCATAATTACTGACCATCGCACTGATCACGAAGATACCAATCAAGTTCACACCGCCCACGCGGTGCTCGATGCGCTGTCCAAACTCCCATAGCCACAAGCAATTAAATACAACATGCAGCCACCCGAAGTGAATCAGTGTCGGCGTGATCCAGCGCCACCAGTCACCCCACTCGCCAAACGCTACATAGCCACCGGCCGCCCGAAAAGGGACAAAATTGAAGAGCTCCAACATGCCTACCCACTGCAACGGGTAAAAAACCAGGAAACACACGCTCGTAACGACCACCAATAAAAAGGTGGCGGGAGCGCGTTGGATGGCAACCGGGGGGTTATTTAACCAGCGCATCAGACCAGCGCAGCTTGTCGCGACAGCTGGCGTAAAAGCTGTAACCGGGAGGGTGTAGCAAAGTCAGGTCACGCGCTTTTTTGCGGATCCGTACCGAGTCTCCCGGCAGCGCGGTGATAGAAATTTGGCCATCGCAAGTAATCGGTGGATGAATATCATTGCGCGAGACAACATCAATCCGAATTTCGCTTTGCCCACTGACCACAATAGGGCGACTCGTCAAGGAGTGCGGAAACATGGGGACTAGCACTAGCGCGTCCAAGCCCGGATACATGATCGGCCCACCCGCGGACAAACAGTAGGCAGTGGAACCCGTAGGAGTTGCAACCAACAGTCCGTCTGCATTCAGCCGATAGACGAATTCACCATCGATACTGAGTTCAAACTCGATCATCTGGGCCGAAGCGCCTGAGTTCACGACAATGTCGTTCAATGCGTCGCCGCGTCCAATCACCTGCTCCCCACGCCAGACTTCAGTGTCGAGCAAAAAGCGTTTTTCGCTAATGAAGTCGCCGTCCAACACCGCGCTGACCTGGTCGATCAATTCGTCTGGGCTGACATCCGTTAAAAAGCCCAGTCGCCCACGATTGACGCCAATCACCGGGGTATCGTGTTTGACCAGAGTGCGGGCGGCACTGAGCAGGCTGCCGTCACCGCCGATCACAATCGCCAGATCGACCATAGCGCCAATATGATCACGGGATTCCATTTCCCGTTTTTCAAAATGCGCGAGCGTGGCCAGTCGATCCTCGATGGTGACCTTCAGACCGCGATCATCTAGCAGGTTGAGCAAGCCAGAGACAATTTCCTCGACCCCGGGGTGCTCTCTCCTACCCAGCAAACCAACGTGTGTGAAGGTGTTACTCATAATGCGGGTGCTGTGATCAGGTGATTCATATCGACAGCCCCTCCTCCCTTGCTATCTAGTGCGGTGCGATGCATCGCGTACATCGCTACCTCGGAGCGCCATTGTAACGCCGCAGTGCGCGCCGTCGCATCTATACGCCTATACGCCTATCCGAGGCGCTTGGTCTCTCATCGCTTCAGGATTCGCCTCTCTCGGCGCG
>MDTD01064363.1_pt1 | contig 13097 bp, 15 predicted proteins | sample 811221 | NCBI WGS metagenome assembly MDTD01 (sample SAMN05326646, study PRJNA326480) | marine metagenome | isolation source: seawater | place: Pacific Ocean: South West | collected 2011 | reverse complement strand
TTACTAGAGATAAAAAAAAAAAAACAAATATTTTTCATAATTTCACTAAAGATTTTACTTTTAATTTTAATCTTAAAGAACTAACCAAATTTGGTAAATTTAACTCTTGTATTGTTATAGGTATGGGCGGTTCAATACTAGGATCTGAAGCAATATATCAATTTTTGCATCATAAAATAAAAAAAGATTTTTACTTTATAAATGATTTAGATGAGAATTATATACTAAAACTCGAAAAAAAACTCAATTTTAAAAATACGTTATTTTTAATAATTTCAAAATCTGGAAATACAATTGAAACATTATCAAACTTATTACGATTAAATATATTAAAAAAAAAACAAAATAACATTATTGTAATTTCAGAAAAGAAAAATAATCTACTATATACATTTACAAAAAAATTTAATTTGTTTTATGTTGAGCATAAAAATTACATTGGAGGTCGGTATTCAGTTTTATCAGAAGTAGGGGTTATACCTGCTTATTTTATGGGATTAGATATTCTCAAACTTAGAAAAAATTTGGAAAAATATCTTTTGAAAAATAAATTACTGAAAGAAAGCTCAATTCAGTTTGCAAAACTTTTAATGAGTAAAAAGTATAACACCTTAGTTTTTCTCAATTATTCCCCACGGTTAGAAAAATTTCTTTTTTGGTGTCAACAACTTTTAGCTGAAAGTTTGGGAAAAAAAAGAATGGGTTTTTTGCCAATTGTTTCTAGCGTTCCAAAGGATCATCACAGTTTACTTCAATTATATTTAGATGGACCAAAAAATAAATTATTTCACTTTTTAAGTATTGAGGAAAAAAATAAAAAAAAACTTAAGGTAAAAAAATTTGGCAAACAAATAAAATTTTTAAATAATAAAAATTTAAATCAAATTAAAATCGCTCAAAAAAATGCTTTAATTAAAGTATTTAAAAAAAATCAAATTCCCTATAAAGAAACAGTCATCAAAAATCTTAATGAAGAAACATTAGGTGAGTTATTCTCGTATTTTATGATAGAAACAATTATAGTTGGGAAACTAATCAATATTAATCCTTTTTCTCAGCCTTCAGTCGAGCAAGTTAAAATCTTTACCAAAAAGCTGCTTAGTTAAACTTACCAAAAATAATTTTTGATCTACCGTAATTTTTTATCAAAATCGTTGAAATTAGGTCATCAATTTTGTCTTTTGAATTTTTTTCGCGATGAATAATTACCACATGATTTTTAGAGTAAATCTTTTTTTCTTTTATCAAATGTAAATTAAAAATATATTTATTATCCGCAAAAGGAGGATCTAAAAAAAATATCTGAAATTGATTTTTAATTTGACTTTGTAAAATGTTTTCTATTGTGTCGTTCTTAATTATTGCCTTTTTTACAGATGATAAAAAAGAAAGATTTTTTCTTAATATGTTGATTGCAATAGGATTATTTTCAACGAAAGTAACTTTTTTTGCTTTTCGCGATATACACTCTAAACCAAAAGATCCTATACCTGAGTAAAGATCAAGAACTGAGGAGTTTTCTATATTAACATCAATTTTGTTTGAGTGAGTTAATATGTTGAAAATATTTTCTTTGACAGAGTCTTTTAAAGGTCTGGTATTTGAAGATTTTAAGAACTGTATTGTTTTACCTTTTAATTTTCCACTAATAATCCGCATTATTTTTTAATTACTTTCCAGCCTATATCTTTTCTAAAAAATCCTTTTTCCCAATTAAGTTTTTTAATTGATTTAATGATCTTTTTCCTCAATTCTAAAAAATTATTTCCCAACGCTGTAAAATTTAAAACTCTCCCTCCACTAGAAATAATATTACCGTTTTCATACTTTGTCCCAGCGTGAAATATAAAATTGTTTTTGGCCAATTTAAGATTGTTGATTTTTCTAATTGGTAAATTTTTTTTGTATTTGCCCGGGTATCCTTTCGAACATAAAACTATAGTCATACTTTTTTCTTTTTTCCATTTAATAGAAGTTTTATTTAATTTATCATCTACAGTGTTTTTAATTATTTTTAGTAAATCACTTTTTAATCTTGGTAAAATCACTTGGCATTCGGGGTCACCCATTCTAACATTGTACTCTATTAAATACGGTTCTCCATTTTTTATCATAAGACCGACGTATAAAAATCCCTTATAGGGATTTTTATTTTTTTTCAAAGCTTCTAAGGTTGGTTTTACAATTTTATTTATAATTTTTTTTTCTATTATTTTAGTTATCACTGGAGCAGGTGAATATGCACCCATACCACCGGTATTAGGACCTTTATCTTTTTCTTTTACTCTCTTATGATCTTGTGCGGTGCCAAAAAATTTAAAATTTTTTTTATCTACAACTAAAAAATAACTAGCTTCTTCACCATTTAAAAATTCTTCTAATACAACTTTATTAGATGATTTAAATTTACCTTTAAATATTTCTTGAGATATTTTTAAAACCTGTTTTTTAGTTTTACAAATAGTAACTCCCTTTCCAGCGGCTAAGCCATCAGCTTTAATAACATACGGTGAGAAACTATAATTCAAAAAATTTAAAACTTGATTTTTATTTGAACAAATTTTGAATTTTGCAGTTGGAATATTATGCTTTAGGCAAAGCTTTTTCATAAAAGCTTTAGAACCCTCTAATTGTGATGCAAATTTATTTGGTCCGAAGACTTTAATCTTGTTTTTAGTTAAATAATCAACCAAGCCTTTTACCAAAGGTTCCTCTGGTCCAATTATTACTAAATTTATATTGTAAAGTTTGACTAATTTAAGAATATTTTTAAAATTCGAAATATCTGCATTTATATTTTGAGCTATTTCTGCTGTCCCAGCATTCCCTGGAAAACAAAAAATTTTTTTTACTAGTCTTGATTCTAATATTTTCTCACATAGTGCGTGTTCACGACCACCACTGCCAATTAATCCAATATTCATGATAAACAATTTACTGTATAGTTTATTGATGAATGAAAAAAAAGCTAAACTTATTTATAAACACAACTCCTATGATATTATTGAGGAAGGAGATCATGTATTGTGTGCAATTTCCGGCAAAAAAATTACTCTAAAAAATCTTAATTACTGGAATGTAGAACTACAGGAAGCTTATTTTTCACCAAAAGAAGTGAGAGAGAGATACAAAAACCTTAAATAATTTTACTTATTTCCACCTATTGTGTGTCCATATCCATTGATATGGATTTCTTACGATCATATTTTCAAGAACACTATTCAATCTTTCACTCAGTTTAATTTTATCATCATATTCCATTGGTTTGATTTCATCCTGAAACTCCAAATTAAAAAAATTATGATTTACTCTTTCAATAAATACAGGGATTATCGATAGATTAAACTTGATAGCAAGTTGTGCAGGTAACGTTGTTGTTAAAGCTGGCTTGTTAAAAAAATTTATTTTTTCTCCCTCACTAACTCTTTGATCGATCATTAAAGCAATACTGTACCCTCCATTTATGTACTCTAAGGCCTTTCTAACTCCATTAACCCCTTTTTTAATTTGATTTTTACAAACATATTTTCGTCTAAGATATTCCATAATAGGATTTATAAAATAATTATTTAAAGGTCTGTAAATTGTTGCTAATTTTATGTTTTTTTTTGTTATTTCCATAGACATCAATTCATAATTAGCAAAATGTCCTGAAACAAAAATAACAGGTTTTTTTTTCTTCATTACATTATCTAAATTACTTTCCCCTTTGATAGAAATATGTGAATTATATTTTTTAAATCGATTTAGAAAAATATACTCTATAAAAGTCATACCGTAATTGCTCCACATGGAATGAATTATTTTATCTTTTTCTAAATTTAACTCCTTATTTGATAAATTTTTCAAATTATTTTCAATTAACTTCTTTGATCTAAAACGTGATGCAAATTTTACGAAAAAATAAGAGAAAACTTTTCTACTCAGCTTAAGGCCAATAAGCTTCGCAATTATTAACGACAGGTAAACAAAAATTGACTGTATAAAATATATAATCGGCTTAATCATTTAATTCTAAAATTATTTTATCGAATTTTTCTATTTCTTCAATTACCAGATCAATCATTAAATAATCAATCTCTTTTATATTGTATTTTTTTATTCTATAATAATCTTTTTCAGTTGTAATTATCTTCAAATTATTTTTTTCTGCATCATCTATAATTTTAAGCATATCTTTTCTACTAAATTCGTAATGGTCTGGGTATAATAATTTTTTTTCAACATGTAAATTATTTTTATATAATAAATCGAAAAAATTATTGGGGTTTCCAATACCAGCAAATGCTAATAGTTTTTTTTCCCTAAAGTCTGAAATATTCGTTGGTTTATATTTAGAATAAAAAATTTTAATATTTTTATTAAAGGACAAAACTTTTTCTTCAAAAGCTTTATCTTGCTGTCCATTAACAACAACAACGTCAGCTTTTGCAAGTGAACTCAAACTTTCCCTAAGAGGTCCTGATGGAATAGTTAGGCCATTTCCTATGAGTTGCTTTTGATTAAAACAAATAATACTAAGATTTTTTTTTTATTTTTACATCTTGAAATCCATCATCAAGAATTACAATATTAAATTTTTTTTTGATTGCTTCGTTGATTGCACTAATTCTACTTTTATTCACAATTAAGTTACCAAACTTAGCTTTAATCAATTCATGCTCATCCTCGTGATTTTTGTAGTATTTTCTTATTATAATTGGTTTTCTTTTATTTCTAATCAGTTGATTACCAATTAAAACAGCAAGAGGAGTTTTACCTGTGCCACCAATATAAATATTTCCTATACAAATGATTGGGACTTCAAATTTTTTCTCTTTAGTAAGTTTTTTTTTAAAAAAAACTATTATTTTTATTAGGACAGATATTGGAAGTAAAAATACTGAGATTAGACTCTTTTGTTCATCCCAGAATTTAGGTTTTTTTAGTTTCATCAAATAAAAATTTGTTTAAGATTTTCATAGTATCAAATAAAGTTGTTTCACTTAAATTGTTCATGATTCTCGAAAATTTTTCGTCTTTTCTTTTTACACCATCTAGATCATTGATCAAATTATTAGCAAGCTCTTTAGAGTTTTTGATTAATTTTGAAACATTGTTTTTATCTAAAATTGAGTAAATTTCTTTGAAATTGTATACATAAGGACCATGATAAATTTTACATCCTAATTTTGCTGCATCTATTGGGTTTTGACCACCAACTCTTTCTAATTTTTCGATTGTGGATTTTCCAATAAATACACTATTTGAATATTTTAGAAATTTATTAGAATCACCGAATGAATTTATTATTATAATCTCATGTTTGTCTAAAATTCTCTCATTTTTACTCAAAATTTGACTTCCTAAGTTTAGATTATCACATAATTTTTTAATTTTTTTTACCCTGTTAGTGTGTCTTGGTATAATTATAGTTTTTATATTTGAATATTTTTTTTTCAGCTCTAGATGAACTTCTAGGCATAGCGCTTCCTCTGTATCATGTGTACTTAGAGCACACCAAATTAAATTATTTGATAAAAAATGACTGTTTATGTCATCAGAGAAGTCAGCATTGATTCTACCAATTAATTTGATATTCCCAAAAAAATGAATATTTCTTGCATTCAATTCATGTAAAAACTTTTTTGTTTCCTGGTTTGCAGTCAAACATAAGTCAAAAGAGTTGAAAATATTTTTAGCTGTTTGGGGAAAAAACATCCATCTTTTAAAAGTTTTCTCTGTCAATCGTGCATTAATAATAGCTAACGGTATCTTATTTTTTTTTATTATAGAAATTAAATTTGGCCACACTTCTGTTTCAACAATGATTATAGCATCTGGCCTCCACATTAATATGAACTTTTTAATCAAAAATTCAACATCTATAGGAAAAAATCTATGATAAACGTTATTATTATTTTTAAAAATTTCCTTTGCAAGATTACCTGAACTTAAAGTAACAGTTGTTATGAGAAATTCTAAATTTCTGTTTTTATGATTCAACTCATCAATTAGAGGCACTATACTTTTTAGTTCACCAATACTTGCAGCATGGAACCAAATTACTTTCGAACCATGTTCTCTTAAAACATTAAAATTCCAGAAAAAAATTTTCTCTTTAAATCTATTGGAGTCTTCTTTTTTTATAATTTTTCTAAAATAAATTAGAAGAATTAAAAAAGGATACAAAATTGATGTTAAGACACGGTATAAGAGAAACATTTTATTTTAGCTGTTTTTTATATAATGCTTTATATTCCTCACAATTTTCGATTAAATATTTATGATTTCCAGTGTCAATAATTTTTCCATTTTTTAAAACAAAAATCTTATCAGCGTTATGAATTGTTGATAATCTATGTGCTATTACTAGGGTTGTTTTATTTTGAGTTAAATTAACAATTGCATTTTGTACTATTTCTTCTGAATCAGCATCTAAAGACGAAGTTGCCTCATCTAATAAGATGATAGGAGATTCTTTAAGTATAGCTCTAGCTATTGAGATTCTTTGTTTTTGACCCCCGGACAATCGGATACCATTTTCTCCTATGATAGTATTGTAACCATTAGGTAATTTTTCTATGAATTCGTCAGCTGCCGCAAATTTACAAGCTTTTTTAATATCATCTTCAGTAGCATCATTTTTGGCGTACAATATATTATTTTTTATCGTATCATCAAATAAGATTACATCCTGACTAACCATCGATAAGTTTCTTCTTAGTGTTTTCAGCGATACATGCTTAATATTTTGACCGTCAATTTCGATTGATCCCTCTTGTGGATCGTAGAATCTTGGTAATAAATTAATTATTGTACTTTTACCAGCTCCGCTATGGCCAACAAATGCAGCCATAGTATTTCCAGGTATATCAATACTTATATTATTTATAGCTTTTTCATTAGTTGAGTCGTATCTAAAACTTACATTGCTAAATTTAATATTTGTATTTTTAAGAATGAGGTGAGGATTATTTTCCTCCTTTATCTCAATTTTTTTATCAATAATATTTGAGATTCTTTTAAACGCAGCTGCTCCTTGGTATGCAACTAAATTAATTGTAGCTAAAGACCTAATTGGCTGATACGCTAGCATCATCGCAGCTAAAAATGAGAAAAAACTGTTTACACTTAGTTCATTTGAAGCAATCAACTTTCCTGAAAAAATAATAAATCCAGCAATCATAAATCCAGTCAAGGTCTCCATTATCGGAGTAGCTCTGATCATTATTGATCCAATTTTAATATTCTTTTCAACTAGATCATCAATTACATGTTTAGCCTTTAATTTTTCATCATCCTCTTTTTGATAAATTCTAATCATTTTTGAACCTTTAAAAATTTCAGCAAGAAAAGACGCTAAATTGCCGGATGACTCCCCTGCTTTGGAAGTGGCTTTTCCTATTCTTTTCCCTAAAGAACGAGCCAAGCCAGCAGCTAACGGCATCATAAGTATTGCAAAAATTGCTAACTTCCAATTTTGATAAAACATTAATGAAACTAATGCGATTACAGAAAAGGTATCTTTCATTAAATTTAAAACACCAGTGCTTACTAAGTTTTGAATATGATGGGTATCATACATGACATTAGATATATATTTTCCAGAGTGACGATTATCCAAGGTTTGAATGTCTGATGTTAAAATATTTACTGCTACTTTTTTCTGTAATTCACCAGAAACTTCTTCACCTACTCTAATAATATTTGTTCTTGCAAAATAAAGAGATAGACCCTTACTTGAAAAAGCAACAATTATTAAGATTGGTATTGACCATGCGAAAACTTTATCTTGCTCAATAAATATTTTTTTCACCGCTGGATCTAATAACCAAGCTATTCCAGACGTGCTTGCGGCGACTATTAGTGATAAAACAAGAGCTATTAAAATCCTTTTTAAATGTTTTTTTACATACACTCTGAAAAGTTTTCTAAGTAAAATTTTGAGTTCTTGAAATTTCATATTAAATATTGACTGTTAAAATACTTAGGAATAATAAAAAACCAGACAAATTGTTGAACTTAAAAGAATCCAAGCAAGTTTTTGGAATTTCTTTTTTAAATTTTATTAGTTGATAAATCAAACTTAAAATAAATATAATAAAAAATAATGAAGAAATATTAAGTCCTATTTCGTTTTTAAATAAAAAAGATAATATTATAATTGTAATAAAATAAGTTATAGATACAAATAATTTCATATTTTTTTTAAATTTTATTGATGTTGATTTTAATCCAATTATTTCATCTTCAGACATATCTTGAGCTCCATAAATCGTGTCATAACCCAATGTCCAAAATATGGCTGATAAATAAAGATATAATATTTCAAAAGATAATTGGTTATTAAATGAAGTCCAAGCCATTATAATTCCCCAATTAAAGGTTAAACCTAAAAATAATTGAGGCCAATAGGTAATTCTTTTCATAAATGGATAACTAAATGCTAAGAACATTGATCCTATACCAAGAAAAATTGTAAAAATATTAAATTGCAAAAGAACCACTAAAGCTAAAGCGCAGAGAACGATTACGTAAATCAATGATTTTTTTACTGATATCACCCCTGATGCTATCGGTCTTTTTTTAGTTCTTAATACCCTTTTGTCATAATCTTTATCAACTATATCATTTACAATACATCCTGCGCTTCTCATTAGTACTGATCCCAAAAAAAATAAGATTAAATAATAGATAAATAAATTTGCATCCTGAGAAAAATTATAGGCATAAGCTAAGCCCCATGAACATGGCCAAAATAAAAGCATAAAACCAATTGGTTTATTTAATCTCGTTAATTCTATGAAAATTTTTAATTGGGTCATCAAATACTACTTGTAAATACCAAACACTATCTTCATAATCAATTTGATTCGATATGGATATAGATTACACAGTAGCAGCCTTGATGTTTCCAGCTATTCCGCTAATGATGACGATGTACAGCAATCGTTTTCATACATTGAGCGCATTAATTAGAAAGTTGCATGACCAGTACACTTTTGAAAAGAAAGTTCCTCCCGAGTGGGAGAATCAGCTTCACGTATTAAATAAAAGAACTAATTATCTTAAATATACAATGGGGTTTGCAGCTTTTGGATTTCTTTTTAACATGCTTACAGTTCTACTTCTTTACCTTGACAGTGTTTTTAATGCGAGATTAAGTTTTGCTTTTTGTTGTATATGTATGATTATTTCTATTTTTTTGTTTCTACAGGAAATACGATTATCAAACCAAGCTTTAAAATTTCATTTGAGTGATATGGACTCAATGAAAAAAGATTTATAATTCATTTCTCTAGCATACTTTTTTTAAATAAAGAAATCCCCTCTTTTATTTTGTGATTGTATGACTCTTTAAAAGTATTAAGTTGCCAACCTTTCATTCTGGTAGTAATTATTTTAATATTATTTTCTTTCCACTCATTTGATGTATTTTCATCTTTCCACAATTTTTTTTCTTCATTATTTCTTGCACATCCATAACAGTAACCAGTAACAGGGTCAGTTTTGCATATACTTATACAAGGAGAGATTATTTTATTTTGCATTACGGAATAAGAATAGCAGGTCCAGTTAATTGTCTTGCCTCTAAATCGGCATGAGCCTGTTTTGCATCTGCAAGTTTATATTTTTTTGCAATTCTTATCTTAATTTTACCAAATTTTATTTTTTCAAAAATTGTATCTGCTCCTGCCTGAAGCTCTTTTCTATTTGTAAAATACTGAGCGATCGAAGGTCTGGTTAAATATAGACCCTTGGGTTGAATATCTCTAGGCACATTAACTGGATCTAGTGGTCCTGATGCATTACCAAAGCTAACTAACATTCCTCTCATTTTAAGACAAGCCAGTGATTTATGAAATGTATTTTTTCCAACACCATCAAAAACAGCAGTCACACCCTCATTTTTAGTTATTCTCATAACCTCTTTTGCAAAATCCTTTTTAGAGTAATTAATTACTTCAGAATATCCGTTTTCTTCAGCAATTTTAATTTTTGTGTCTGCTCCTACTGTTCCAATAACTTTAGCACCAATACTATTTGCCCATTGTGCAAAAATTTGACCAACGCCACCCGCGGCGGCATGAAATAAAACTGTTTCACCTGCCTTTAATTTGTAAGTTTTAGTTAGTAAATAATTTGTAGTTAAACCTTTTGTCATTAATGTTGCAGCCAACTCATGTGAAATTCCATCTGGCACTTTGACAGCTATTTTTGCAGGGATAATTCTTTGCTGAGAGTAAGCTCCTAAAGGAATTGATGCATAAGCTATGTTGTCTCCTTTATTTAATTCTGTGACGTTTGAACCAACCTCTTCTATTTTTCCAGCAGCTTCCAATCCAATTCCACTTGGTAATTTAATTGGGTACAAACCAGATCTGTGATAGGTATCAATGTAGTTCAAGCCTATAGCATGATTTGTTACTTTAATTTCGTCCGGACCTGGTGATCCAACATTAACATCCTGAAGTTCTAATACTTCAGGTCCTCCATTATTTTTAACAATTATAGATTTTGGCATTTTGTTTGGAAAAGTATTTTATTTTTTAATATTTAGCAAATGTTCCATTATTATAATCTTGAATAGCTTCAAGTATTTCTGCTTTTGTATTCATTACAAATGGCCCACCTCTGGCTATTGGTTCACCAATTGGCTTGCCAGCTATAAATAAAAATTGTGACTTTTTGTTTGATCTAATTTTAAGTTTATTACCTCGTTCAAGTAAAATTAAATTTGAGTCAGATGTTTTTTTATGATTTTTTTCTCCAATTTTAAGTTCGCCTTTTAATAAATAAATGAAAGAATTATGCCCTGATGGAACATCAAAAACAAACTCTTTTTCATCATTAAGAATGATGTGAAAATATATTGGTTCAACGTTATGATTTTTTTCAGGCCCTTCTGCTTTCTCATATTTTCCCGCAATTACTTTCACGATTTTATCACTGTCTTTATGTTCTCCAATTTCACTTCCTTTTATATAAAGATACTCTGGTTTATTTTTTTTCATTTTAGCTGGCATATTAATCCAAAGTTGAAAGCCTAATAATTTACCCTCTTTCATAGCTGGCATTTCAGAATGAATTATTCCTCTTCCAGTTTTCATCCATTGAACATCGCCAGGTGCCATAATACCTTTAGCTCCAGTGCTATCTTCGTGTTCGAATTCACCACTTAACATATAAGTTACTGTTTCAATTCCTCTATGTGGATGAGGAGGGAAACCAGCGATATAATCATCTTTATTTTCAGACCCAAATTCGTCTAGCATTAAGAATGGATCAATATAATCTGCCTCTGGAGTGCCAATACTTCTTTTAAGTTTAACCCCAGCACCGTCAGAAGCACTTATTGCTTTGATAATTTTTTTTACTTCTATTTGAGACATACGTCTATATATATAGATGTTTAGACTATATCAAGTAGCTGCAATAAGTTGTTGATTTCATTTTTTGGTTGATAATCAAGCTTATCAAACTTTGATTTATTTCTATTAACCCAAATAGAGTTATAGCCATAGATACCACCTCCTGAGACATCCCATGTATTTGAACTTAAAAAGGTTACTTCGCCAGATTCGATGTTATATTTTTTAACTGGCAGATCATAAACTCTAGCATCAGGTTTATAAACTTTTACTGACTCAATTGAAAAAAGATCATCAAATAAATTGTTTAAGTTGTTACTTGTTACTAATTCATTTAGAAGAGAAGGAGTTCCATTGGAAAGTATTGCTAACTTAAATTTTTTCTTCTTTAAATTTTCCAAAACTTCTTTAACTTCGGAGTACGAAGGTAGTGCCTTATACAAGTTTAATAACTCATCTTTCATATTTTTTTCTATATTAAAAACACTCATGGATTTTTCTAAACTATCCTCTGTAATTTTCCAGAAGTCTTTGTGTCTTTTCATTAAACTTCTGAGCCAAGTATATTCCAGCTGTGTTGTTCTCCAAAAATTTGAAAATGCTTCCCACTTATCTCCAATTTTATCTTTACATTTTTCTGCTGCTGAATTTACATCAAACAATGTACCATAAGCATCAAACACTATAGCTTTTGTTTTCATAATTTATTTTATGTTATGAGATCCATCACATAATGGTGGATCGTTTGTTTGTTTACATGTGCAGAAAAAAACTTTTTTTGATTGATCGGCTAAATATTTAAAAGGTGTAAAATCAGTCCCTTTATGTGAACCATCACAAAAAGGTTGTTTAGAACTTAAACCACATGTACACCAAAAATAAGACTTTCCTTCTAACACATCAATACCCATTGGTATATCTCCGGCTCTTTTACCTTTTTTCACTTATGCACCTTTATATCTTTTAAATTTGTTTATAATATATATTTAATGAATATTAGATTATATCACCGAGACAGTATACTGGAAAATACAACAAGTTTACTGAGTAAAGAACATACCCATTATATAGTGAATGTAATGCGGCTTAAAAGAGGCTCTAACTTAAATTTTTTTAACAAAAATGGAGAATGGAAAAGCGAAATAATCTTTTTAGACAAAGATAGAGTCGAAGTTAAATTTTTAAATAAGATTAAAGGAGCAAGTAATTCGTCAAATATTGAGCTAGCTATTTGTTTAGTAAAAAAAAATCCAATGGAAACTATTTTGCAAAAAGCTACTGAGCTTGGAGTGAGTAAAATAATTCCAATAGTAACAGAAAGAACTGAGATTAAAGAACTAAATCATAATAGAGCAGAGAGAATAGTTATAGAAGCAATTGAGCAATCTAATCAACTTACACCGCCTGAGATTACGAAAATTATTAAGTTAAAAGATTTTTTGAAAAATTTCGATGAAAGTTCAAAACTTTTATTTGCTGATGTTAATTCGAAAAAAAATTTAAAAACCGAAGATCTGAAAGATCATAAATCTTTGTGTATTTTGATTGGTCCAGAGGGTGATTTTTCTCCATCAGAACGAGAGACTATCCTCGGAAATAGATTTGTAAAACCATTTACGTTATCAAGGAACATTTTAAGGTCTGATACTGCCGTAATAAGCGCTATTTCATTGGTAAATTTTATCAATAACTTTAATTAATTGTCGCATTAATTGAAATTGTGAAATCATCTAAAAACTGTAT
>MDTD01166137.1_pt1 | contig 13098 bp, 19 predicted proteins | sample 811221 | NCBI WGS metagenome assembly MDTD01 (sample SAMN05326646, study PRJNA326480) | marine metagenome | isolation source: seawater | place: Pacific Ocean: South West | collected 2011 | reverse complement strand
TTCAGCCTATGCCTCTGGTGCTCTAGTTCAGTGTCGTAAAAAGGGTGCGGCCAACTGGGGTAACAAGAGCAAAAAATGAAGATCACAGAAGTAATCACAGAAAGATGTTGGAAAGGTTATACGAAGAAGGGCATGAAGACCATGTTCGGAAAACGTGTGCCCAACTGCGTTAAGAGAGAACACGTTGACTTCTGTGTAAATTGTGGCGGCATAGTTTTACACGAATCCTTAGATGAAAATCTAAAAAAATGGTTCAAACAAAAATGGGTTAGAATGGGTCCAGGTGGAAAAATACGAGGATCATGCGGTGGCAAGTCAAAAGGCGAGGGTAAACCAAAATGCCTTCCATTAGCGAAAGCAAGGGCAATGGGCAAAAAAGGCAGGGCATCAGCGGCACGTAGAAAAAGAAGAAAAGATCCAAATCCAGATAGACGTGGCAAAGCAATCAACGTAAACACGAAAAAAAAGAAAGCAAAAAAATAAATGAAATTTATAATTGTAAACGGAACATTGACACCAAGCACAGAATCTAACGTATCTGTGATTTGTGAAATGGTCAAGTTGGGATTCAATAAATTAGGTCATGAATGCGAGATAGTGAACATGGCAGAGTTAAATTATAAGAATAGTACAGGCGATGAGGATGATGACTTAAGACCGGTGATACACAGAATGATAAAGCCAGACGTATCCGGCATTATTATTGCAACACCTATATGGTGGGGTATGTTCAGCAGTCATACACAGGCACTAATAGAAAGATTAGATTATATCGATTCGTGGAGTATAGACGATAATCATTTTAAACCAATGATGGGTAAAGTCCTAGGAAGTATTGTTTCGGGTGCAGTAGACGGATGGCAACATATCACAGGCACATTATACAGTTTTGCGTCAAACTTATCTTTGACTGTGCCGCCATTGTGCAACATAGAATCATCAGCACAAGGCAGAGACAATATATTAAAAGATTCTGAAACAATCGGGATGGTTAAAAGTTTGGTAAACAATATGATTGTGTGGGCAGAAGCCATGCAAAAAGGTGAAACTGCTAAAAAAGGTCGACACAAAGGACACACCGAATAATCCAAATACCTATTGACTCTATACAATATTTGTTATATACTTGTTGAATAACAACAGGAGAAACAAATGGCAGTAAGAAATTTCAATGATGCAGAAAAGCAAAAATTAATCCAAATTATATCACAAGGATCACAAGTATTGGGTGAAGTTGAAGATTTAAGAGCAGGACTAAAAGATACTGTGAAAGCAATCGCAGAAGAATTAGAATTAAAACCAGCACTAATAAACAAGGCAATATCCGTGGCACACAGAGGCAACTATCAAAACATTGCCGATGACATGGACACACTTGAAAGCATATTAAACACGGCCGGTAAACTTTAGTGTATCAGATACTCAAAGAATTTTGGGTAACAAGTTATAAAACAGACAGACTTGCTTTTTATCTAGAAGTATTTTCAGTAGCAGTGACAATCGCAGGTTCCTGGCTGTTGACTTTTACGTCCCCGGCACCGGATATGCAATTGGTATTCCCCTTATATCTTATGGGATCCACTACACTTGCATATGCATCTTATCGGAGAAGGATAATTTGGACTTGCTTTTTGGCATCATGGTTTACTATAATGAATGTAATTGGAAACATAAGAGTATTTTTTTAAATGAGTTACATAGACGCACTATACAAAAAAGACGAAGATAAAATTTATGTCGTAGAACGTGACCCTAAAAAAGGTCGTGTGTTTGTTGAGTATGACGCAAGATATGTGTTTTATTATCCAGACGCAAGAGGCAAACACAGATCCATGACTGGAGAAACATTACAGAAAGTCACTTGTTCCACACACAAAGAATTCATAAAAGAGCAAAGATTAAGGTCCAATAAGTCTCTTTATGAACAAGATATCAATCCAGTGTTTAGATGCCTTGAGGAGAATTACTTAGGTAAAGAAACTCCCAAGTTGAACACTATGTTTTTTGATATTGAAGTTGACTTCGATCCTGAAAGGGGTTATTCAACAACAGATGATCCGTTCATGCCCATAACTGCCATAAGTTGTTATATGAGTTGGACGGATCAACTGGTCACACTTGCAGTACCTCCAAAGACAATCAGTATGCAAGATGCAAAGATTTTGACAGAACGTTTTCCAAACACTATGCTTTTCGAAAAAGAAAAAGATCTGCTAGATGCATTTTTGCAACTGGTAGAAGACGCAGATATTTTATCAGGTTGGAACTCCGAGGGTTATGATATTCCATACACCGTGGGTAGAATACAAAAAGTATTAAGTTCAGATGACACAAGGCGTTTGTGCTTCTGGGGTGAAAAGCCAAGGAAAAGGGTTTTTGAAAAATATGGTAGAGAGCAATTAAGTTTTGATCTAGTAGGCAGGGTACATTTGGACTTACTAGAACTTTATAGGAAATATACATATGAGGAAAGACACAGTTTTCGATTGGATGCAATCGGTGAACATGAACTTGGTGAAAAGAAAACTGTGTATGAGGGTTCGCTTGATGCACTTTACAAAAATGATTTTGGATTGTTTATAGAATACAATAGACAGGATACTGCACTATTGGCCAAACTTGAAAAGAAATTAAAGTTCATAGAACTTGCCAATGAAATTGCACACCAGAACACTGTGTTATTACAAACAACAATGGGTGCAGTTGCAGTAACGGAACAAGCGATTGTAAATGAGTCGCATAGACGGGGGCTAATTGTGCCTGGAAGAAAATTTAGAGACAAGGACGCAGAGCCAGTAACTGCCGCAGGTGCTTATGTGGCAACTCCACAAAAAGGCATACATGACTGGATAGGATCAATTGATATCAACTCTCTGTATCCAAGTGTGATTAGAGCATTGAATATGGGACCTGAGACAATCATAGGTCAGATACGTCCTGTGATCACATCGGCAGAGATCAACAGGGCCAAACACGCAAAGAAAACATTCGCGGCCGCATGGGACAGTCAGTTTGGCAGTTGGGAGTATCAAGCAGTAATGAACAAAGAGAAGGGCACAGAAGTGATTGTCGATTGGGAAGACAAGACTAGTGTGCGTATGAGTGCGGCACAACTATATGATCTTATTTTTGACGGCAATAACAAATGGATGTTGAGTGCAAATGGAACAATATTCACTTATGAATATGAAGCAATAATTCCAGGACTTCTGAAACGTTGGTATGCTGAAAGAAAAGAAATGCAACAAAAAATGCGTGACTGTGGAGACAACGAGATTGAAAGAGAATATTGGGACAAACGACAACTGGTTAAAAAAATTAATTTGAACAGTCTGTATGGTGCTATCCTAAATCCAGGATGTAGATTCTTTGACATACGTATAGGACAATCTGTTACACTAACAGGCAGATGTATAACAAAACACATGGGTTCCAAAGTGAATGAAATTGTTGCAGGCAAATATAACCACAAAGGTGAGAGTGTTGTTTATGGTGATACTGACTCAGTGTATTTCTCAGCATTTAAAACTTTGCAGAAAGAGATTGCTGATGGTACGATACCATGGAATAAAGATTCGGTGGTAGCATTGTATGATAAGATAGCAGAAGAAGTAAATGGATCTTTTAAAGCATTTATGACTAAAGCATTTCACTGCCCAGCAACCAGAGGTGACGTTATAAAAGCAGGTAGAGAACTTGTGGCATCAAAAGGATTATTCATAACAAAGAAAAGATATGCTGTATTGTATTATGATGTGGAAGGCCAGAGAACAGATGTCGAAGGCAAAGAAGGAAAAGTAAAAGCGATGGGACTTGATTTAAAAAGGTCAGATACTCCTGTGTTTGTGCAAGACTTTTTGAGTGAGGTACTCTACATGGTTCTCACAGGAAAAGATGAAAAAGAAGTGTTAGATAGAATAAGTGAATTTAGAGCAGAATTCAAAGCAAGGCCAGGATGGGAGAAAGGATCTCCCAAGAGAGCAAACAACATGACCAAATACACAGCGGCTGAAGAAGCCAAAGGCAAGGCAAATATGCCTGGACACGTGAGAGCAAGTATGAATTGGAACAAATGCAAAGAAATGTACGGTGACAAATATTCACTTCCAATCACCGATGGAGCAAAAGTAATTGTGTGTAAACTTAAAAACAATCCAATGGGATATACAAGTATTGCGTATCCTGTCGATGAAATGCGTATTCCAGAATGGTTAAAAGAACTGCCATTCGACACAGAAGCCATGGAAGCAACTATACTGGATCAAAAATTAGATAATCTTATAGGTGTGCTAGGATGGGATATACAATCAACTGAAACCAGTAATACTTTCAACAAACTATTTGAATTCTAAATACAGTCATGAGCAGATTAAAAAACCTTTACATTGATTGTCTTAAAACACACGATTGGAATTATGAAATACGTCCAGATTCTGATTTTGACGAAGGAGTCAAAGAAAAAGACTTTTTGAGAAGCATAATTGCACAGGCCTATGAAATGGGGCGAGATCCAGCAAAGATATTCTATGAACACTGCCCAGAAGAATTATACAAAAATAGTGCAGATTACGGAATCAGGACTCCATGGGAAGAACTTAGATTACATTTAGATATTCTCCAACAAGAGAGACAAGAAAACTTTAAAAAACTATGTTAAGCATAGAAGAGATCAAACTACTAATAGAAAAACTTGAAAAAGTTAAAAAAGAAGATCTACAAAAATTAATAGATTCTAATCTTAAAATACTTAAAGATCTAGCAATGGCTATTGATGCAAACAATGATCAATTAATTGATAGGTTAGGTAAAACTCCAGAATGGTTTGCAAATGACCTCGAACATAAAAAATTGAGACCAATTGTTGATGAGGCATTAAGAAGACAAATACAATTAAAAATATTTCAATTCGGCAAGACGAACATATATCATAGTCTTGAAATAGGTCCTGGAAATGGAATGTTCTCTATGGATTTTAGAGCATGGTCAAAGCAAATGTTCTTAGACATACTACCGCAGGTAGAGAAACGTATTAGGAAAAAGTTTCCAAACAAACATCAAAAGCATTTGATATTTTACAAAACAAGAGATACTGAATGCACAAATATTCCACAGAATAGTTGCAATCTAGTTTTTAGTTGGGACACGTTTCCTTTTTTCACACAGGCACACGTACAACAATATTTGCATGACATAAAAAGGGTATTAATCGACGGTGGTTATTGCTTCATTCAATATGCTGATTGCCATTATGACTATGACCTAGAGCAGGCCAAAAAAGGATATTGGAATTATAATACCAAGACTGCAATGGAAAAAATTATAAAGGACGAGGGATATGAAGTGGTTGAGATGCATCAATTCAAACCTGGTGCCAATTATGCCATTTTCAAAAAACCTGGTAAACAAAATCCAATTGTTTATAAAAAAAGTGAAATAACACTAGACTAAGACCTAAATAATTTGTATAATAAGACATTATGATAGACATCTTAAAAGACATCGTTAAACACACGCATGGATTGGGATTTTTAGATCTTGTCAAAATCACTGGCGACGACAAAGAGACGGCGATTGATTCAATGGCAGAAGACAGATCGGTAATCTTGCAAGGGTCTTTTCACAAACCACAAGCGGAAATGTCTGGTACGTTTGGTATGCCTCAAATGGGTAAATTAGATATCCATTTAAAGTGTCCTGAGTACAAAGACAAGGCAAAGATAACTGTATTATCCGGTGAAAGAAACGGTACAACAGTTCCAACAGGTATACACTTTGAAAATGAAAAGGGTGACTTTAAGAACGATTACAGATTTATGAATGCTGAAATTATCAACGAGAAACTTAAGACTGTAAAGTTTAAGGGAGTTAAGTGGGACGTTGAGATTGAACCAACTGTGGCAAGTGTTCAAAGATTCAATTTCCAAGCCACAGCAAACACAGAACACAATTCATTTGTTGTTAGAACTGAAGATGGAAACTTGATTTTCACTTTCGGTGACCAAGCATCACATGGTGGTGAATTTGTATTTGCAACTGATGTTAAGGGCACACTTAACAAAGGTTGGAGTTGGCCGGTAGGGCAAGTATTACAAATATTGAAACTATCTGATTCAGCGAAAGTTACATTACATTTCTCTAACGAGGGTGCTATGCAGGTTTCAGTTGATTCAGGTCTAGGCAAGTATCAATATATTATACCAGCACAGGCGCAATAATGACGAATGAAAATAACAGGCAAGAACATTTAGGCAAGTACAGTCGTGACTTTGCAGTGTTTTTGCCTGCTATATCAAATTTCTATAACACATTTATTTCAAAACAAAGAGTAACAGAAGGTAAACATATTCCAGAAGATAGGATCCCACAAGGATTCAATGGTGCTGGAGTAGAAGGCTTAAACTTTATTAATCCAGATGAGGGTTTATTCACATATCCAACTGCACTATATTCGGCAGGACATGCCTGCTTAGATATGAATAAAGTTGCAGAAAGAGATTCAATGTGCGTGAACAGAGATAGAAAATTTAGCACAATAGTAGGAGATTCAGGAGGATATCAATTAGGCAAAGGTGTAATCAAATTTGATTGGAAAGATATCGAAGGTACAAAAGCCAATGAAGTAAGAAGTAACATTTTAAATTGGCTCGAACTCACAGCAGACTGGTCAATGACATTGGACATTCCTACTTGGGCGGCAGGCCCACAAAACAGGGATAGAACTGGATTAAGCACATTCAAAGATTGTATGGACGCAACTGTGTTTAACTTAAAATACTTCCAAAAAAATAGATTAGGACAAACAAAATTTTTAAATGTGTTGCAAGGGGATGACTGGGAGACAGCACAAATATGGTACAACGAAGTCAAAAAATATGAATTCGAAGGCTGGGCAATGGGCGGTATTAATATGTGTGATATGGAAATATTACTAAAACGTCTTATTGTTATGAGAGATGAAAAACAATTAGACAAAAAAGATTGGATCCACGTACTAGGTACATCACAACTTGATTGGGCCTGTTTCTTAACAGGAGTTCAAAGACAACTTAGAAAACATATCAATCCAAATGTTACAATAAGTTTTGATAGTGCATCTGCATTTTTATCTACAGCAAATGGTTTAGTGTATACACACAACTTGTTCACTCCGAAGAGATGGAGTTACATAATGGAAAAGGCTCCAGATGACAAGAGTTTGAAAGGTAGCACAATACCATTTCCATTTAAGTCTGCAATAGGTGATAGATTAACAATGGGCGATGTGTGTGCATATGGTCACGGTGATTTGAACAAAAACAACAAGGAAGGCAAAACAAGTTGGGATAGTTTCAGTTATGTGCTGATGATGGCGCATAATGTTTATAATCACACAAGAGCAGTTCAAATTGCGAATGACATGAATGACATAGAAAGAATTAAACATAAACCAACAGTCGATGGTTGGTATAAAACTAAAGCATCTGATAACACAGGTGAATTAAGTGATTTCGTTCCAAGAAACATATTGTATTTTAATACATTTGTGGAGCAGGTGTTTACATCTGAGAAGCCAATGGAATTAATAAATGCAAACAAATCATTCTTGGCTGATATCAGAGGCACAAGATGGCAAACTTCTACAGGAGGTGGTAAAGGAACAAATAATTTTAGTTCATTATTTGAATAGGAGGAAACATGGCTAATCTAAACAAAAATAAGAAACTGAAAAAACTGATGGATCATCATGATTACCTAAATAAAAAGGTGACAGAACTTACCAAAGATAGGAAAAAGGATAGGAGTGATGAGAGCAAACAAATTCTAATGCGTTTGAAAAAAACCAAATTGGCAATAAAAGACGCAATCGCTTCGGCAAAAACAAAACTTGGTTTGACAAACAAGTAATTTGTAGTATAATACTAACATGGACAGAGATTATAAAACTGGCAAGAGTAATGATGTAGGCTTATTTTCTGGTATTGAGATAGAACACACACCAGCACATGGACTACAAACATTATTCCTTGCACGTAATGATTTGACATATGATCAAATAGTACAGGTTGCAGATGAAGTGAAAGCAAAAGCAATTTATTTTGGTGCAAACAGAGCCTATATACACAGTCATTTCATGCAGGTGTTACAGATTGAAAAATTATTGAATGCTGGATATTATGTCACCGTTGATTATCCGCACAGTCTCCATGCAAAGGTAAAAGAAAAATTTAAAAATATGTGGAATAATGAAAAATTTATCCCTGTATGCTCGATAATATTTCCTCATTCGGAAGAGGACAATCAAGTTTATATGAAATTAGATGACGTAGATTTCAAAGCAACAGGTCCAGGCGTGTGGACAATGAGCATGAACCACTTCAAACAGTCAGCAGGATTTACTTCTTGGGACGAATACAAACAAGATGAACCAATAGAGGAGAAAACAGTATGGCCAGTACCACAGAGCAGTTAAGAGACCAAGCACTTATAGAACAAGCGAATAAAGGATCAAAAATGATATGGGTAACTTTCCGTAAAGAGGGTATCCACAAATATCCAGCGGCACTGGATGATCCGAAACTGGCGACAGGTGATAGGTATGATGTAAGTTTTTTAGGTTATCCGCATAGACACATATTTCATTTTAAAGTAGCAATAGAAGTATTCCATGATGACAGAGATATAGAATTTATCCAATTCAAAAGATGGATTGAAGATATGTACAGCGAAGGAACACTAAAATTAGATTTTAAATCTTGTGAAATGATGTCAGATGACTTGTATGTACAAATCACAAAGAAGTATCCAGGTAGGAAAATTGAAATAGATGTAAGCGAAGATGGCGAGAACGGAAGTCATGCAGTTTACGAAAATCCAGTGATGGGTGGAATATAATGAAAGAAATTCATATACAACAAAAGAGGGCAACAACTAGAATGGGACATTTACCTATAGGAGGAGGTGCCTTGAATGCTGGATATGATACTGTTGATGCAGTGGCAAACATTTGCACAACAGCAGGTAACCTTGGCATGAAATATGGCAAGGATTTTATCTGGGCATATGCAGGTTACAATGACGACGGTGACGATCTTGAAGAGTGTATCACACTTATGGTTAAAGAAGAAAAATACGAATCATTTCTGCAACTTGCTATCCAAAATAATCATAAAATAAAACATACCAACGACGGAACAGTTAAATTAATAAAGGAGAGAACTTAAATGAAGGTACCATACACAAACTTCAAAACGAGGATAGGTGATGATACAGCAATAGGTGGTTGCGGATTCATAGGTGGTGAATGGAAAGAAATCGACACACCGATGATATTCGATGGCAAAAAAGTTGTAGTATTCGCACTACCAGGCGCATTTACACCTACCTGTTCATCACAACAACTACCAGGTTACGAAGAACTATACGATGAATTCAAAGCAAATGGCATAGATGAAGTTTATTGTTTATCAGTAAATGACGCATTTGTTATGAATGCTTGGTTTAAAAATCAAGATATCAAAAAGGTCAAACCAATAGGAGACGGTGAAGGCGTTTTCACACAAGGATTAGATATGCTTGTTGATAAACCTAAACAAGGTTTTGGAAAGAGATCTTGGAGATATTCAATGCTTGTGGACAACGGCGAGATTATCAAACAATTTGTTGAAGAAGGATTAAACAATGCAAGTGATGATAATGACCCATTTACGGTGTCTGATGCACAAACCATGTTAAATTTTATAAAGTCTAATGGCTAAAACTAAACACGAGTACGGATGGCTTGAGGCAAAACAATCAGGTGGTGCCGTGTTTGAACTAGGTGTTAAAACTTCAAAACATGACAAAGCCGTTAGAAGGCTGGCCCAACCACTTATGGACAAATATTGGAAAGACACAGGTCAAAGTGTCACCACACTACACAGGGTATACAAGGTTGCAGAATATTTGCATAAAAGATCGCAGAGACATAAATGAAAACAATTTTTTTTGATTTCGAACCCGGTGACAGAGTAAAAAATCCAAAGGCACCTGAATGGGGCATTGGACAAGTACAAACAATAATTAACAACCGCGTTACAGTAAACTTTGAAAATGCAGGCAAAAAAACTATTGACGGCACAGTGATAGATTTAGAGAGATTATATGTATAAACCTTTGCCAGATGGACTTACAATTAAAGAATCGGACGTGCAAGGATTAGGCTTGTTTGCTACCAAGGATTTCGACGCAGATGTTGTGCTAGGCATTGTGCATATTCTTAATAAGAATTTCCCGCACGGAAGTATTAGGACTGCCTTAGGTGCGTTTTATAATCATTCAGATAATCCAAACTGCAAAAACGTTGCTGGTTTTTGGCACCAATTGCCAGTAAAATATCTAATGACAACAAAACCTATCAAAGCGGGTGAAGAACTGACTGCACAATATTCATTATATAAGGACTTTGATGCAGAAGGAAATTGAGATTTTTAACACAGATACAAAACACATATCGAGATCAGTTCTAGTAGTTGGTGGCAGTGGGTATATCGGAACGCATCTTTGTAAGCAATTAGAAAAGAACGGATACGTTCCAGTCGTTGTAGACAGGAATCTAGATACTAAACCAACAGCATTTGGACCAAGTTTTGATATTGACTTACCAACAAATATCCAAGCATTAGATGATGTCATTAAAAGATACAATATAGATAGTTGTATTCATTTGGCAGGCAGTAGTTCTGTTGGCGCAAGTAATAAAAATCCAGCATTATTTTATAAAAACAATGTAGCATTGACGATGGCATTATTGGATAAATTAATTGCTAATGACGTCAACACATTTGTATTCAGTTCGACAGCATCAGTATATGCGGACAACGACCTAAATAAATGTATGGAAACATCATCGGCTCTTCCTAGCAACGCATATGGATCAAGTAAACTTGCTGTGGAAAGTATTTTAAAAGATTACAGCAAAGCATATGATATTAATTGTGTTGCTTTAAGATATTTCAATGTTGCTGGATACGATATAGAAGCAGACCCAAAAAATATAAGATATAAACCAAACAAACTTATTGACATCATAATAGACACAGCACATAGACACGCAACGTTTAAAATATTCGGCAACACATATCCAACAAAAGACGGCACGTGTGTTAGAGATTATGTGCATGTAATGGATGTTGCAGAGGCAAACTTGAAAGCATTGAACTATTGCCGAGAAAACAAAGGATACCAAATGTTTAATATAGGTTCTGGTATACCAACAAGTAATTTGGAAATTATTAACGAAGTACAAAGGCATCTTGGAAAAATTAACACAGAAATCGCCGATGCCAGAAATGAATTATATTACTCACTTGCAGATATAACCAAAGCCAAGGAAATATTAGATTGGACTCCAGCAAAAAGTTCAATTGACAAAATAGTGGCAAGTGCTGTAAAATGGTATAACATGACACACAAAAAGGAAATACAATAATGGATGAACTAAAAGATAGTTGGGAACCAAAAGGGCCTATTAGTAAAAAGATAAAAGAAAGAATACAAAAGGCAGGCAAAAGATTCCATGCCAACGATAACATATCTGAGTTTATCGAAGAAGGTGAAATGGAAAAATTACAAGAGGAAGTACAAGGAAAACTTCAAGGTGTTTTAGATAGTCTTGTAATTGACACAGAGAATGATCACAACACACAGGAAACTGCAAAACGTGTGGCTAAGATGTATGTAAAAGAAACATTTGGTGGTAGGTTCAAACCAATGCCAAGAGTTACAAGTTTTCCCAACATGGGTTACAAGAGTATGTACACTAGTGGTCCAATATCAATAAGATCAACGTGTGCCCACCATTTACAAAATATAGTAGGAAAGGCATGGGTTGGCATTATTCCTAATGGCAAAGTTATTGGCCTGAGTAAGTTTAACAGGATTATACATCACATTGTAGAAAGACCACAAATACAAGAAGAAATGACAACACAGATTGCAGAAGCACTACAAAAATATGCACACACAGGACATATTGCAGTTGTAGTAAAAGCAGAACATCACTGCATGACACACAGAGGCGTAAGAGAACATGAATCTGATATGACTACTGCGATAATGTTGGGTGCATTCAAAGAAGATCCAGCAACTAGAGATGAGTTTTACAAAATTTGTATGAGCATGAAAGGTCATGACTAAAAAACAGACAAAAAAACAACAGGCTAATATGCAAACCGACAACATTGAAATGGCTGGATGGGACGAAGGACTCATGCATGGTGGACCCGTAGAGACAGCCACGGTAGATTTTGATTCTCCCGATACAAGTTTTTCATATAGTTTTGGAGATTTGGGACAACTAGATTTATTTTCAGAAGAAGATTTGCGTGACAAGTATCCAGCATTAAAACAAGCACACGAACACTACCAAAGTATATTAGAAGTTTGCAAGACAAAAGAAAAAGAAGATGAGAATTAATTACGACGCAAAATTAAATTTCGAGGACGTACTACTGCAACCAAAACGTTCCACATTATCATCACGTAAAGATGTGGACATGACTCGTAATTTTACATTTAGAAACTCTGGCAAACAAATGAACTTTTTGCCTATCTTTGCAAGTAACATGGATGGTGTTGGTACATTCTCTATGGCAAAAGTGTTACAAGAACACAAGATGATGACTGTTATAACAAAGACAACAGGAATTGAAGAATGGCGTAAAGCAGTAGGCAATGGCGTAAGATTACAAAGTGTATCAGTTTGCACAGGTACAAATATCATGTGGGATAAAGACGCACAGGATTGGGCAACAATGCAGGAAGTGTTAAAAAGTTTTCCAGACATAAAGATGATAACAGTCGATGTTGCAAACGCATATCACCAGAACATGGTGGACTTTATTAAAAAGGTACGAGATGAATATCCTACAAAAATTATTGTTGCAGGAAATGTTGTTACTCCCGAAATGACGGAAGAACTTATTATAAATGGTGCTGATGTTGTAAAAATTGGTATTGGTCCTGGATCAGTATGTACCACAAGAACAATGACAGGAGTTGGTGTTCCGCAATTTTCTGCGATACTAGATTGTGCAGATGCGGCCAATGGTGTTGACGGACATATCATGGCAGATGGTGGAT
>MDTD01012893.1_pt1 | contig 13099 bp, 3 predicted proteins | sample 811221 | NCBI WGS metagenome assembly MDTD01 (sample SAMN05326646, study PRJNA326480) | marine metagenome | isolation source: seawater | place: Pacific Ocean: South West | collected 2011 | reverse complement strand
GGAACCGCTAAGAAGCTCCCCCTCAATTCGACCGTGTCCAAGAGGCTGTCGCTCCGTGAAGGCGACCGCCCAATCCATGGCTGGGCTTCTCTGGGGCTCAACGACTTCTTCGACCACTGGCTTCGTCGCTGGAACGGCAGGAGTGACCTCATTGGTCACCACCGCCGAAGCGTCCAAAGCTGCCTCCGAATCAGCGTCCGCTGCTTGTGGGGTTTCAGTCTCGGTGCTCACGGCGCCTCCTCTTTATCTTCGGCGGAAGGCTCCTCTACGGGGGCTTCTTCCTGACCACTGTCATCGACTTTCTTGGGCGAACGAGTGGCTTCGGCCGGTGCAGGTTCCGGTTCGCTCTGCATCTTCGTGTAGGCAAAATAACCGACAACCGCGACCACTACAGCGATGACAAGCCATTTGATCCATGACTTGCCCTTGGCTTCCTCTTCATCGAGTTCATCTTCGTCTACAGCTTCAGCCGGCGGTACGGCCTCTTCCTTGGACGCTGCCGCCTCAGCTTCTGCAAGTGCCGCTGCCACCAAATCGGGATCCACGGGGGGCGGTCCCAAGCTCTGATCGTCTCGAGACCTCTGCACACGAGCCGTGGGCAAATTGCTCTCGAAGCCGACAAAGACAGCGTCTTCTTCGCGCTGCTTAGCCATGGGCATCTTCCTTTCCGTAGCGCCGCTGAATCGCTTGCATAAAGCGTCCGGCGCTCAACGAAGCGGTACCCCGTAGTAAATAATGGGTCCCTTCCGCCTCAATCCGATAGTCTCCATGGCGACGCCATGCTTCTCGTCCTCCCGCCTGATCCACCGGGAAGCCCTGATGCTTCCCGGCAAGCCAAGCCTCGATGAGGGTACCATGGAGCCCATAAACCGAAGCAACGTGAGCGATAGCCTCAGACCGCTCTGGGTCCAGATCCACACTCTCTTCATCGTAGTGATCTCGACGCAGTCCGTCGAGGAGCGGCTGAGCCCAGGCTCGTGCCTGCTCATCGAGGGGCAGGCGCGCACTGCCATCGCTCATCTCAACAAACGCCGCTTCAGGATGGAGGCGCCATGGGCTTGGGTTAAGGACCAAGCTTTCCGCTTCGCTTGCACTCAAGCCTGTCAACTCACTCACAAAGCCAATACGCTCCGCCAATGGCAGCGCCGGGGAAGAGGCAGGCACGGCTTGATGAAGCCCTTGAGAGCGACCGGTCTGGCGCTGGGCGCCCGTGAATGCGTTCGGAGCTTCTTCACCACCAGTGAGCGGCTTCCAACCCGCAGTCACAAAGAACTGAATTACGTTGCCGCTGGTCGAGTCGAGAAGTTCGGCTTCAGCCGGTGTCACAGGCTCGCCGACTCGCCCAGGCTGTAGGGGCTCAGCAACATCCGCCAGGAAATAACTCGTGCCCTCAACCTGGACCCTGCAATGCTCATCTTCGAAACCGGCACGGAGCAAGTGGTCATCGTAGGCACCATCCGAATCTCCCTCGGGGTCACAAGCCACCAACAAACGCAAGCCACCGGTTAAGTCATTCCGCATCATCATGGCATCGATACCGAGCAACCGAAGCAAAGCGATCGAGAGAAGCATCTTTGATTCACTGTTGCCACTCCGCACAGCCAAGGCACGTAGTGGCGAGACAATCGAAGTCTCTTGATAATCCATCTCCACCGTCTTTTGGGGAATCAGGGTGGCTTTCTGCACGGCTGCTGCAATGCGGGCGCAATGCCCACAATGGGGAAGTTTAAGTTCGCTGGCTTCGCCGGTCTCGGTGTTGAGCACGCGGTAGCTATCAGCCCCGGGTTTTGCTGCGACATACGCCCGATCAAATTGTCCCTCATTGTTGAACTTAGAGAGGGTAGCGCAAAAATGCGTATGTAATCTTGGCTCCTGCTCGCCTTGATCTCGATCACGGAGGTGAACAACGATCTTCTTGCCAGTGGATGCGTGCTTTAGTGCCTTGGTTGCCTCGTCATATTTGAGATCAGAGAAATCGAGGGCGACTCCGCCAGCTTGGGGTTTCTCCTCCGCCGTTGGCTCCTTGACCGTCTTCTGAATCTTAATAGGTCTCTGGTGCTTAAGCCCCTCATCATGGTCCATGGCTTGGATGAAACCGAGCACGAATTCCGCAGTCAGGTAACGGCCGAGCCCCACGTTGCCCGCTGATTCGGTTAGTTGTTGAGCAACCCGAGCGAACAGTCGAGCAAGAGGACGAAGTCGCTCCATCGCTAAATCAATGGCTACATTACTGTTGATCGCCCAAGGCAAGAACGATTCCGAATACGGCTCACCATTGGTTTCGATGGAGGGCATACCGCCGCCCTCCATCTGAATCAAAAATCCCAAATCCTGAGCCCGGGACACCAAATCCTCAAGGTTGTCACTGAACAGCAACGCGCTTTGTAATGTCTGTCGCTCGTGGGCGGTGTGCAGAATCGCCTCCCGGTACTGCAGGAGATGGGCTAAGCGAGGACTTAGTTCCCAACGGTGCTCGGTCCAGACCAATTGGTCGGTTCGGCCGGTATCTGACTGCCACACTCTGCCAATGTCTCCTCCCTGACCTTCCCCAGGGACACCTCCATGACTCACATGTCCTACAAACTGTCCGGGATCCGACTCCCCTTCGAGTACCGCATCAAGCCAAGCCAAAGCGCGGCCCAAGGCACTGTCTCCATGGTCATCGAAAACGGTTTGTTGATTTGCCGGAACGCCCCCCAACTTACCAGTATGGTCATGTATGGCCACAAGGCGGGCCACATCCACGGACCGTTCGAGTCGCATGCGAATCAGCCGAAGCCAGTCGAGAACAAGTTCATCATAAAACCGAGACATGTAGCCCATACCACCAGGAACGGTCTCCCAGAGCGCAAGCCCCTCTGGGACCGTTTCCGACCCCAAAAGGTCGACCTCGACGTATTCTTCACAGCCCCGCATCAACAGGGGTAATAAGCTACGACCAGTAGCTGCGAGCAATTGAACTGGAGCCGCCCCACCCTTTGGCTCTAGGTGTTCCTCAAAACGAATAAAGACCGCTCGTGTCTCATACTCACACGTCGGTGAACTCTCTTTAAACCGACGGCGCTCCAAGAGCTTCAAGCTCCCGGTCTCGAGCAGGTTAACTCCAGTGACTGTAGTTTTAATCGTGACGGGCCCCTCTTGGAGCGTCACCGGAAAGCGACCGATACTGACCCGATCCTCTCGCCAATCCCAAGATTCACCTTTCGGCCAGAGTTGGTGGGCTTTTCGAGGGCTGGAGAGCTGTTCCTCGTCGATTCTTTCGACCAAGATTCGAGGCTGCTCCTGAGCCCCCTCTTTGAGTTTTTCTCGCTCCCGCACCTTAAAGCGACCATTGGGGTGAAGAAAAACACGTCCTGGATAGTAATGTAAGTCCGCAACCGCTGCATCGACCTCGGTGAGTACCACCCCCGCAGACCGGTCCAATACAGCCACAGAACTGGCGGTGGCTGTGCCTTCCTTGAAGGGTACAACAGGCCAACGGCCAAGGGCTAAATGCACCCTTTTGCGATGTTGGAATGCTTGATGGTCCTCTGTAAAATCGACAAATGCTTCTGACTGAAGATGTTCTCCATAGTTCCTCTGGCGACTGGAAACGACATCCTTCTGAAAGAGGTCTTCAATACGGTCTTGGACCTGCCAGTTCTCCACGTGTACCGCATCGATTTGCCGGTGATGAAGTGCTAAATTACCGTGACTGGCAACCGCTTTAGGCAACGACTTAACGAGATCGCCCAACGGGTCTCCCTCATCAATAACTTGGAAACTTGAGACCTGTTGCGCTGCAACATCCATAAAGAAGCCCATAGCAGTGCGCCCCGAAAGGCATCCTGCATGGGCGAGCCGGCCTGCTTCACGGTTCGCCTCAGCGTAATTTCCCTGCAAGATGACGGCGGCTGCCTGCCTCGGGTCAGCGACATGATACGTGCTGGCAAGGCCCGAGACTGCCGAGACCAAATCCAGATCCCGCAACCTCGCTTCACACCGCCGCAGGTGCCAAGGGATCTGTAAAGCTTCCAGCCAACGAACCAGATCATGAACGCTCATTGGGCGACGTCGTTTGTCGATAAATTCGTTGAGGTAGAACCGGTACTGCTCCACCTGAGCTGCCCCTTGCAACTGCCGGAAGTCGATCAGATCGAAATTCTGTCCGACCAGATCTTCCACCCAGGTGACCGCACCCTCAGCGACCCGTGAACAACTCGCAGCCCAGAAAAGTGAAACGGGTGCCTCTGCGCCTTGCTCCAGACGTGAACTTAGGCGTCGAAGTACCCAGTATGCTTGTTGCTCTTCCAAGCCCGAAAGACGATCAAGATCATCGAGAACAACCATGCCGACTTCAGTGAAAAGCTCATCGTAGCGGCCCGGTAACTCGAGGTGGATGTTGCCCAACTCCTCCAGAGTCAGAAAAGCGATGTCGGTACGAATCCCCTCCACACGGTTGGAGTCCACGCTCCCAGCCCCTGACAAACCAACGGCACGCTTGACCCCCCATCGCAGATTGGAACGCATGAACCAATCTTCAAGACCTCGCTGACCACCGCCGCCATTGACCAGTTGTTGGCGGTGACGGTCGTCAGAGCAGATCCACAAGACCCGTCGGCAATACCGAAGGACGGTATCAGCAGCAAAGAGAGCAAGGGTTGTCGTCCGCCCCGAACCCTCCGGTCCAACCAGCAATGGGTTCACCGCTCGACCGGCTGAGGCGAACCGTGCTCCTTGTTCTTCGACGAGTTGGTCCCCAGTACTCTGGACGGAGCCGATCAACCCGCTGGTTCGTTGACGAGCAGATGCATAATTTTCAAGCGCCCGCCTTTGGCTCTCCATCAATGTTCCGGTCGATTCTGTACTGCCATCCTCACTGGGTTTGAGTTGCTGGATGAAATCCTGAATCAGCCGAGAGAGTTGAGCCGTCGTCTTTGCTGACTCCGAGTCCTCCGCAGATTGGGTCTGTACGGTTTGGCCGATCTGCCGCTCCTCATCCAGCGGACCCGGCCAAACACAGCGGTTTTTACCGACACCCACCAACTTGCCGTAGGGTTTTGGTAAGTTTTTCTCCCCTCTTCCACCGATGGCAGGAGGGTCCGCGATGTCACCTTCGGCATTTGCTCGGGTAATCGCCGTGAGTAAATCCGTTAAGCCCAACACCGTGGGCGGCTCCTCTTCCGGAACCGGCTGCACTTCCTCTTCGGGGGCAAGCGTCGTCGTGTCGAGAGCCATTAACAGCAAGAAACAGAACCAAAGACTCGCCAACCAAAGGCCTTTGCTCGTCCCATAATGAACGCCGCCTCCAGCATTCGCGAGGGCATCGCCCATCTCCTTCAGGAAGTTTTTTACGGGAGTGCCTGCCCGAGCCACTCGAGCCTTTAAAATACCAGGGGTTAGGCTAGGCGCCTCCCATTCATTGCCTTGACCATCAGCGGCGAGTTTCACTTTAGACAACATGCCCAGAGTCCACTCATCCTCCAGAAGTTGGTCTTCAGTTCCCCGCAATTGCCGGAAGGGGTTGTCCTGTGATGTGTCCATACCGAGTGCTTCAAGGTCGGACTGATCGTAAGGGTCTGCTTGAACGAAACCTTTAAGGCTCTGCAAAACTTCGTCGCGATTTTTCCCCGCCTTGAAGGGCTTCTTCTCTGCCTCCATCAGACGGATGTAAGCGTGCTGGACATCTCCTGCGCTGGCTCGACTCAGAAGACGCTCCAACGTTCTGTCACGTTCGCCCATCGTATAAACAGCGAGGCCACGACCCTTTCGTTTGGCCAACTGCATGGCAGCCACGAAACGAGGATCCGAGGCACGAATGTCTCGACCAACCAGTGTGATCGGTTCGTCGAGTGTTTCCCCGGCGCCCACAAAAACTTGCCACCAATGCCCGTCAACCTTCTCCCCACCGCCAGTAAGTTCATCCTTCACCGCTGCAAGGGTTGCTTCGAGCTTATCCTGCGCTTCTCCAGCGATAAGCCCCCTCAAAGGCGCAAAGGCACTTCCTACGTTGTTACCACTGCCCACACAGTTGGACGCAGTCACCACCACCAAACAGCCGAACACCAACGGCCACATCCACTTGCGGAAAACCCGTGAGGTCTCATGGGGCCATTCTGGGTTGTAACCAATCCAAGTGTAAGGATCTGCCCACTTAATTTCCCAACTTGGTTTTTCACCCTCTGGGGGCCACTTCACCTCCTTCTTACCACCCGCCTTAGCGTCCTCAGCCTCCTCATTGGCGGTCTTATCTTGCCCCCCTTTGAGAAAAGCCTGCAGTCGCAGCAAGCCGGCGAGGAACTCAATACCCCGCCAAATCCACGTCTTTTCCTCTGGGTTCTTTTTCAACAGCAAACGCCGATAAACGGTCACACCAAGCCAGAGCAAAGGCAGAATGAGAACCGTGTGAATCAACATCCCAGCGCGGTCATACAGAGCACCATCGACCCAACCGCCAACACCGAAAGGTTCCCAGATCGACCAGAAGAAATAACTGACCCCACCCTTCGGGCCATCAACCGTCGTCACAGCGAGCAGCTTATCGAGGGCGTAACCAAGGGCATAGAGGGCAAACAAAGTCGCCCCAGTGAGGAAATAAACAGGCCCTGTCGAGGGGCGGTGTTTTCGCTTTTCCTTGTTCTCCTTTTTTGCCCGCATGTACCAGATACCGGCGACAATAATGTGGACGGCACCCAGGAGTGGACCGACAAAATAACCAAGCACCAAAATGGTGATGAGGACGGTGAGCGCGATCAAGGTACCGATCATGCCTGGGCTCCCTCATCATCATCGAACCAGGTCTCAAGCGTCTGTAAGCTTCGAGCCGCCTCTAAGGGCAAGCCTTGGACAACTCGCGCCAAATACAATCGATTCTCTCGATCCGCTCGATGGCCGAGATGGTCTGCCGCGGGGTCGACCGTCAAAAACCGACCACTGCTGATGAGATCTCCAGTTTCCTCCCAACGCTCTAACCACTTCGCCAGATCAGCAGGACCTGCAGTGACCATCGGCTGGTTTTCCAAACGCATGAGATATTGCCGAGCACGCTCCCCCTCTACTGCAGTGCGACGATCGGGTCCCAAGGGAGTCATCACATTACCGTCCCAATCCAGCCCAGTGCTCAAATTGGGTGTATGCCCGGTCAAGAAGTCGACCACATGATGACGGGCATACTCCGGGATCAGCGAGCCCTCGAGCACACCAGAAGCCCGCTCTTCTCCGAACCCCAGTAATTCGTCCAACTGTGAAGCGGGAACGCGCTCTCTGAAATCCTGGTACAGATGCTTTAACCCTCGGCTTAGCGCTGCTTCCCGATACATCTGCACCGCAACTTCATGATGCTGGTGCGGAACCTGATCCGGTGAGTCGACACCAAGGGCACGACGCTGATAGATCGCGTGAACATCATTCTCAACGAGGCCTGGCGTTCGTAAAGCAGTTCTGTCCTGAGTACCAATCAACTCACCCAATTGCTCTGTGCCGTCCCGGTTGATCACGACACCCAAGGCTTCCTGCGCTGTCTCTAAATTTTGAATCTGTATTCGAAGACTTTCATCGATTCCTTTGAGTCCTTGATGCTCTGCATGAACCGCTTCAACGGAGCGAAGGTTTGCGCGCACCACCTCTTGACGAAAGAGTAAGTCGAGACGGGATGCATAATAACGATAGATCGAATCAGACTGCCGCCCGAGTACGGTCTCTCGAAAGACATCCAGATAAGCTTCGTAGGCATCTCGAACACGGTCTGTCGCTCGATCGAGCCAGAACCATAACGCCAAAGCCACACCGAACGCACCCAGTAGAATGCCGCCCATATAGGGCACGGCAACATGACGAAGAAGATCGATCCAACTGGCGTCATCCCCCAAGGCAACAAGAGGGTTAACACCCCACTTTAGAAAGCAGAGTTCACCCAAACGGGAGCCGACAAGAAGGGCCATCACCACGCCCCAAAACTGCATACGCTCCGGATCAGGACGAGCTTCGACGGCCTCCACGATCTCCTCGTTAGCTCGGTTCAGCGGCTGTAAATCTGGATGCGGAGACAACTGAACGGCGTCCCGTTGCACGAGCGCTTCCTCATAGCCGCTCTGAACCTCTCGAATTTGCGACTCGACCTCTTCGATGGCGCGCCAGTGCATGCCTGGTTTCTTTTGATCGAGGATGATGTCGATACTTTGCCGAAGTAACGTACCGATTTCATCTGCCAACTCGTAGGCTTTCCCCGCTGCCGAACGAACTCGCTGATCCATTCCCCATCGTTGATAGTGACGCCATAAGCCCTTGACTCGCTTACGATCTGAATCCAATCGATCAGGGCCGAGGGACTGAATCAAAAACTCGTTACTCGCAAGCAACGGGACCGCTTCTGGCTCATCCTCTTCATCGTCTTCAGTCGCGACCTGATCCAACTGAACCTTTGTGCCTAAGTCCTGAGCCAACTGACGGGTCACCGGCTCCACCGAAAGTGATCGAATACTCGCTTGAGCCTCGCTCATGTCCTCACGACGACGAGCCACTTGGACCGGATCTTCATCGTAACCTTCGGGGCGGGCTTTCAGAATCCGAAGGCCCTCCAAAACCGCTTTTTGCGCACAGTAGCGATGCAGGCGAAAAACGGGGATATCGAGTGCTGCGCAACTGAATGTAGAGAGGCGACTGTTGCGCTCACCGGGTTCGACCCGATGGAACCAGTCCCGTCCAGCAGGCAACAATTCATGTTCGTCAGAATCACTCGCGTTGCGCAAACCTGAATACAGCATCAGTTCGAGAAAATTACGGATATTTTCCTCGACCTCAGCCGAGCTCAGTACACTCGTGTCCGTGACATCATCGAGCACGAAGACTTGATCGATGTACCCATCATAGTCTGATGACTGTAGGCGAGGCCGAAAGCGCACCGTGTAACGGCCCGTTGGCGCTTTTTTGCCAGACCGAAATAAGCCATCCCAGCGGATTTGAACCTTACCCGGAACCTGTAAGCCGAGTTTCAATTGCCGAACTTTGTGCCCTTGCTCATCGAGAATTTCGGCGACGAGTTCTTCTTTGCCTCGAACCAAATCCAGCGCCAACTCAACGGTACCTCCAGCATACTCAAATTCCGCAGCTGCTCCCGGCTCAGCGTTTGCAAAATCCGCCTTTGGGATCGCCTCCACCCAATCCAAGAGCGACTTAAGCGCGTGTTCCACAGCAGGGCCATCAGGATCCCGTGGTACATATCCACTCGCCAGGACCGGAATCACTGTTAGGTTCCGATCATGGCCATGGCGAAAGCGGTCAAAAATAGCGCCCATGTGGTGAAGAAGCAGGCTATGCAGCTTACCGAGCCGATGCTGTAAATGCTGGCGGACCAGGGGTTCGGTCAGCGATGCGATAACCACCACATCCAAGCGAGGACGCTGACGCTCAAGAACATCTCGTTGTCCAACGAGTTGACCATAAGCCATTAACTCTTGAGCGGCTTTTAATGCCTGACGAAGATCAGCGTCGAGTTCAGCGAAAGCAAGCCCTCCACGCCTCTCGATTGCACCGAGGCGCACCAACTCCTCGTGCTGGCCCTCAAGCTTGGCTGACACTCCTTCCCCCACCATCCCCAAAGAGAGGATGAGGGTTGGATTGTCGGGCCGAACGAACGCTCTTCCTTGCCGTTCCATCACCTGCCTCAGTCGATCCGATTCAGATCGTCACACCCGGCGGCAGAGAGGGCTTTTTATCGGTCGTTGCAAAGGGCGACTGAATGAAGCGCTCCAGTGCTCCATAACAAATTTCGAGTTCGTGGAGTTCATGAATCCCCAAGGATTTCACATGGTCTCTCACATTGCCTTTGCGGCCATCAGCTTCGGCGACAGCCTCCACGTTTGTCGACGCGTGAGCCATCTTCATCTCAAGAATTCGATCTCCCCACTGTTGGTGAATCAACTTGAGATTACGACCGAGTTCGGTCTCCATCCCCTCACCACCCTGCTGAAAGGCTGCATTAAATCGTTCTCGGACCGGTTCATACCAAGCTCTCCGGACCGTGGCATCGGGATCGTTTGATAAATCGGTAAAGGCTTTCACGGCACCGATCCGGTTAGGCGCTAGTTTGCGATTAAAGGCAAAAGTACCGGCGGATCCAGGCACATGGCTTGTGTATTCGTTCACCGCCTCCCAAAGCCCGGTATCATCAAGACGAACCTGCCGGCTGAGCACGCCTGTGAGGAAGACCGCGAGATCCCGAGCAAACTCAGGTTTCTCTTTGTACTCATCTTGCTCACGAAGTTTCGCCAGACGGGCGTTAACATCCAGATCATCCAAATCACGGAAGTTTTGATCAATATGCAACTCTTTGATGCCGATATCGCGAATCTCGTTGTACGCTTCACGCAACTCGACGGCTCGAGGGAAGCAATAGACAGGGGCACCGATCACGGCATTGTAAACAATGATTTTCTTCCGGTCGTGCCAGCCCCCTAGTGGCGAAACGCCTCGCATCTGGGAAGCCAGCGCATCGGAGAGAATTCCCCCGTCAAGGTAGTCCTCGTGACAAGCCAACAGGCAAATACGGAGATCCTTCACTTGTCCGGTCATGGCCGTGTCGTCAAAAGCTTCCAGTACTGCTGCCGAGTTAAAGACGCGGGCAATCTGGGAGCCAATCATACCCTGCAGCGCCGTGCGAGTTCCCTCATCCTGCTCACAGTCGGCCTTCATCTTCTTACCGAACTTCCGCAAGGCATCACTCATGGTCAGGTTGCCTTGGGCCGCCTCAACATTCATGTAAACCTGCGTCAGAATCGCCGCTTCTTCCATGGTCAAACCATGCTCATAACGATCCCCTGGCGTCCCCGAGCCGACCGTGTATTTCTTCACTTGCTCGTAAGCTGCCGCTTCAAGCAGTTCGAGGGCTTTATCAATCACCTCAGAAGACTCGGGTGGGCGCCGGCCGCCGCCTGGCTCCTCGACGGGTTCTGTCATGGCTCGGCTGATCAACTCTTGAACCTTAGAATCCGCGAGTTTGGCGTCCCCCATCTCGCACTTGTCGACAAAGAACCACTCCCAGAGGCGTCGTTCGTTGGGGTCAGATAATAACTCGACGTCATTCTGGAAGAGGTTTGCCTCCTCGCCACCGTGGCGAAGAATCGCATTACAATCAGCGATGATTTCATTGCCTCGACTGGCTCCGCGCTCTTCGAGATCACGGAAATTGTCCAGCATGCTCTCCGCAATTCCAGCCAAAGCATGACCGATTGCGTAGAGTTGTTGGTCCGCTAAGCTGCCGCGGTAAGCCTCGACCTGCTCATCAACCCACTTCGCGGCTTCAGCAGCCGCATTCTCTGCACCCGAATCCTCATCGTCACCTCCGAACCAGCCTCCCTCTTCGGGGGTCATGCTGGCGTCCATGCTCTTCACTTTCTCCTGCTGGCCTTTGCCCAGGATATTGTTGGTGAGCGCAGCTTTCACCTTTTCGGAGCCCGGGACCAGTTGCTCTTTGCCCCAACGTCCTGCGTAACCATCCACTTCTCGACCTTCGAGCAACTGCAGTAGAAAGTAACGCTGACCCAGGGTCTCGATATCTTGGTCGTTAAAGAAATCAGCTAACGCCCGATCCAGACGACTGACAATATTATCGCCTTTCTCCTGAACAAACTTGGCAGCCTTTTCCTTACGGCTCTTCCCTGCGCCGCTGAGCCAGCCCATAATACCACTGTCGGCCAACTGCTCGGCCTTGGGTCCAACCAAGGTTCCCTGGTCCTTGGCGACCTTCGTCATCTCGGCCTTCCATGCCTCCATTTGACGATCCCATTCACCGATGGAACTAGCATAGCTTTCCTCTGCGCTGCGCAACGGAGAAGGCGAAGACCCTTCCACTTCGTTGGCTCGCTCGGCGTCTGCGACTGCTCGAAGTCGATCACAGAAGCTCTTGTCCAAAGCCTCCTTACGATCCTTCTCCGACATCTTCTTCAACTTCTCCGGACTGGGCTTGTCGTTAAACGCGTCCCGAGCAGGCCCCGCAGGAACCATGTCTGGGTCGTTCATCAACAAGGTGCGGTTGATGGCTGATGAAGCCATCTTCTTCGCACAATAGTTGGCGATCTCCTTGGCGGGAACCAGATAAACCGAAGCGCCGTAAGTCGCCCAGAGCGGCGTGTAGCCAGGCTGACTGTATTGCTTACCCAATTCGATGGGATATAAGGCCTTCCAGTGCTGCTCATAGTTATCCTTGTCGCTGTCAACGGTCACACTGATGGGGCTAAATAGGTTCAAATAGCAGGCGTCAGCCGCCACGGTGGACACGGAGCCGACCTTGCCCCCCAAGCGGAAGCCACCGGGTGACCCCAGCAAATAGCAAAGATCGAAAGGCGGCGTCTTCACATAGGTCGAAGACCGCTTAAGTCCTGGATTGTAATGAAACTCTAGCTTCTCGGGCACCAGGGGTGAGTTGGAAGCCAACTTCATGTGATGCTCGATTTCTTTGAGTGCGGCATAACCATTGGCGTAGATGCCCGGCGCATTTTCACCGGCAACCATTCCAAAGACCTGCGGCAGAACAATATTGGCGGTCACAAAAGGCACACGACCCGAGAGTTGAGTCTCAAAGGCCTGCCGAATCAGATAGGCCATCATCAAATGGGAACCCGAACCGGTACCACCAGCGACCGAGAAGAAAATATGGACCTGTGGGCGCACATCAAAGTTCGTGAAACCACGCTGTACGTCGTACATCGCTTTCACCGCATTGTTGATCGTTGCGACCAAGCCGGTCGGCGCCTTATTCTCGCATTCGTGGTAAACTGCGAGACGACTCTCGATGCGGATTTGACCTGCGCCCGCTGCACCGCCTCCGCGAAACTCATAGTCGTAGGGGCACCATTGAGTGAAGTACTCGTCTTGGTCGTAAGGACCATTACCACGCAACTGTTCTGCGTAGCCTTGCTTGTCGAAGCCCGAAATCAATCCCGTCTTGATGAGCCCATTGGACCAACTCTCCAACTCGAGGAGTTGTCCCGCATCTGTGTCGATGGCTAAGGCTTGTACGGCTCCTTTGAGTCGCTCATCAAACTTCGGGTCATTGACGATCTTTGTCCAGATCGACTTTAGGCATTTGGAGCCCATGCCCCCCAAACCAACAAAAAGGGTTGGG
>MDTD01174331.1_pt1 | contig 13100 bp, 10 predicted proteins | sample 811221 | NCBI WGS metagenome assembly MDTD01 (sample SAMN05326646, study PRJNA326480) | marine metagenome | isolation source: seawater | place: Pacific Ocean: South West | collected 2011 | reverse complement strand
GGCAGTATCGCCTGCTTGTTTGGCTCTATTGCTTGCTGGGCTTGGGGGACGCTGTTCGCCGGCCCGCGTGTGGAAACACCACCGAGTGATGAATTCGAAGGCATAACAGTGGATGATCTTAACCAGAATGGCCTACGAGAATTGCCAAGTACCTTCCGCTCTTACTTACCAATCGTTGTCCCGATCCTGTTGATTGGTGCACAAAGCGTTGTGACGCTCTGGCTCCCAGAAGAGAACATCTTGCGCACGCTATTCATGTATCTCGGATGGCCAGTTATGGCCCTATCCTTCGGAGTCTGGTTGGCGTTTCGTAATATCAAGGACCCGAAAGATCGAGTGCAGGCCAAAGACGCCTGGGTGGAAACCGCCCTGAAAACCTCTGCCATGATTTTAGTAGTGACAGGCCTTGGCGGATCTCTCAGTGCGATTCTGAGAGAAACACCGGCTGTTGAAGTCATAGCCGCATTCTTCAGTTCCTATGGCCTGCCAGCGATCCTGTTGCCCTTCGTCATCGGAATTATTGGCAATATGATTACTGGCTCAACGACAGTAGGGGTAATTAGCGCGGCATCGTTGGTCGCCCCCATGCTAAGCAATCTCGCCCTCTCACCAGAAGCAGCCATGCTGGCAGCCGCCAGTGGCTCTGTAATCATAAAGTATGTGAACAGCAGCTATTTTTGGGTCTGTACGTCTCTCTCAAAACTGAGCGTGACTGACGCAATGTTTAGCTATGGCGGCGCAACCATGATCGGCGGCACCGTCTCGTTTTTAACGGTGTGCGTGATGTGGAGGCTCGGGCTCATCTAGAAAGACGTTGACAGAGAGATCAACTGAATGCGGTGCCTGCCTTAGTGCAAACCACTGGCTCAGAAGCCAACTGCCCCGCCATCTCCACGACGGGAGTCAGCAGCCCCTAGGAAAAGGCCTTGATCGCGGTCATAGTAGACACCCATCGCGGCTCCCTGAGAGCCGCGCTCTCTGGTCTGGTGGCCTCGATTTTGGTAGCTGTTCAGTGTGTCATAAGATAGCGAGTTAGATTCGATACTCGTGACATCAGGCAGCCATTGATGATGTATTCTTCCCGCCTCAATGGCTTCGGCAATATTAAAACCATGATCAATCACGTTGAGGATCACCTGCATGGTCGTGTTAATGATGGTCTTGCCTCCCGGACTACCAACAGCAAACAGCGGCTTACCATCACGAGCAACTATCGTTGGTGTCATACTAGATAGAGGCCGTTTTTCCGCAGCGACCAGATTCGGTCCTGTTCCAATCTGACCGCGCAGATCTGTGATTCCTGGCACTGCGTTGAAGTCGCCCAGCTCGTTGTTCAGCAAGTATCCCCCACCCGCAACAGTAATTGCGGAACCATAACCGAATTCAAGTGTGTAAGTCAGGCTAACCATGTTACCGTCCTTATCTACAACTGAGAAATGGGTGGTTTCTTCAGATTCGTAGGCTTGGGCGAACAATTCAGGGCTGCTTTCTGACTTCTTGGTCATATCAATTGAGGCACGAAGTTCGCTTGCATAGTTTTTATCCAGCAAGCGATCGAGTGGCATAGAATCGTTAAAGTCCGGATCGCCAAGATGCTCCGCTCGATCAGAATAAGCCCGCCGCATTGCCTCTGTCAGGACGTGCAGATAATCCGCAGAATTGTGTCCCATGGCCGCCAGTTCAAAACCCTCCAGAATGTTCAGCATTTGTACAATTCCTACACCACCAGAACTGGGAGGCGGCATACTTATGATTTCGTGCCCCCTGTAATTGCCACGGATCGGCGATCGCTCTTTCGCCGCGTAGGCGGCCAGATCCTCTTCCGTAATAAGGCCGCCAATATCAGCCATGAAGTCAGCAAACCGCTCCGCATTCTCCCCATGGTAAAAACCGTCGGCGCCGTGGTCCCTGATCAGTTCTAGCGTATGCGCTAAGTCTGGTTGCACCCACGTGTCGCCCATGCGGTAAAAAGAGCCATCAGCTTTAAAAAATTTCTGTGCAGAAGCAGAATATTGACGCAAGCGGTTTGAGCTGCGTTCAAAGCCCGTTTGCAGAGAGTAGGTGATAGGAACTCCATCGCGGGCGAGTTCCAATGCGGGCTGGACTAAGTCCGACCATGCCATCGATCCCAACCTCTGATGCGCGAGGTATAATCCCGCTACAGTGCCCGGCACACCAACCGCCAGGGGGCCAAAGTGATTCGAGTTATTCAGTATGCTGCCGTCGGGGCCGAGATACATGCGCTCCGTTGCCGCTAAAGGCGCCTTCTCACGGAAATCAAAGGTCGTCGCCGTGCCATCATCCCCATAATAAACCAGAAATCCTCCCCCTCCGATGTTACCAGCTGAAGGCCAAGTCACGGCCAACGCAAATGCAGTCGCGATAGCCGCATCAACTGCATTACCGCCTTCCTGAAGCGTCTTGGCACCCACCTCCGATGCCAGCATAGACGCACTACTAACCATGCCGTTTTTTGCATAAACGGGAGTTCGACCTCCTGCTCCGAAGGACGGGTGGATTACAAAGAAACAAAAAACCACAAGAAAAGCTAGCGAGCTGACCGAGATCTTTCGAAGGACCCGCGTAGAAATAAAGATCGTGCGCATATTTGACTCAACTTTTTCAGTCGGATATGAGTAGAAACCAATTCTCGAAACACCTGAAACACTAGTGTAAGTCAGTGATCCAGCTTGATCAAATTCAGCATTGCCAAATCAGTCTTGGCAGTGCTAGTTTGCGGACAAGCCGGACAAGAACACTCCAATATACAGAAATAAAAAACCCAAATGACAAAAAAAAAGGCCGCCACAGAACCGCTGGCTTTCCAACCCAAATCTGCAGAGCAAATGTTGCAAACTGCCAACGATTTTTATGAAGCCGTGCGCACACGCAGGACTGTGCGCGAGTTTTCACCCGAACCGGTTCCACTCGAGGTGATAGCGAATTGCCTGCGCGCCGCAGGTTCCGCACCAAGCGGTGCAAATCGACAACCCTGGCATTTTTCTGTGGTTCGCAGCCCGGACCTCAAACGACAAATTCGCTTGAGAGCGGAAGAGGAAGAAAGGGAGTTCTACTCCTCAAAAGCACCGCAGGAATGGCTGGACGCGCTTGCTCCTCTGGGAACTGATGCAAACAAACCCTTCCTTGAGATTGCACCTTATCTGATCGTCATCTTCGGAGAGAAATCAAGGAACAGTAAAAACAACAGCAAACTGAAGAACTATTACGTTAATGAATCCGTTGGGATTGCAACAGGTATCTTGATCACAGCCCTACATACCGCTGGTCTGGCGACCTTGACCCATACGCCCGCGCCCATGAAATTCCTGAACCGACTGGTCGGCAGACCTTCAACAGAAAAACCATTTATGATTCTCGTTACCGGATTCCCAGCAGAGAGCACAGAAGTTCCCGCTATTGGCCGTAAATCTTTAAACGAGATTGCGAGTTTTCTCTAAGGGTCGAATAAGCGCGCGGCAGGTTTTGAATTAAGCAACCGCTATGTGGTGACCAGCTACTGACACTGCTGCCAAAAGGACCCAGGCCAAGGAACCCGGGTTTCCCAAGCGGGTTCTGCTACTGCGTTGGGTTACCAATTGGGGTGCCCTCTTTTCGCCATTCACCGTAAAGATATTCCTCGGCGAACTCGGCGCACTTAAACTCAAGAAGCTGGTAGTTTTCTCCAACATGGCGATAAAGCGGAAAGCTTACCTTCCAGGGCTGCGTGAAGGTGTTAGGGTCTGTCATGGTAGCTTCATACTGAAGGTGGTTAGGACCAATCGGCGTCCAGCGCTCTTCAACGACCATCTCCCAGCTGTGATGATTACCCGCCCGGTCAAACCAGGTATCAGGGATCTGTCCCGTCACTCTCACCACAAGTGTATCCTCTTGCCATTCGGCATTTGAATGGCCCATCCAGGCGTCCACTTGTGATTGAATCTCAGGCTGATCCACATAAAGTATCCGATTGGATTCCGCGAACTCGTAAGCTATCAGAATCACATCCGTCGACTGAACAATCTGAAACGGAAATGGCAAGTAATTAGCTCGAGGAACACCCGGCATATAGCATTTAGTTAGTGGATCTTTGTCGATCGCATTAATACCATTCTCATCTCGCTGACGCCGCGCAGTCTCGGTATAGGGAATTCGACCTCCGACCACGATACCCTGGCTTCCAGGAATAGCGGAGAGCGCACCCATCTGGCCCGGATGAGGACCGTAAGCGGCAGCGTGAGGTTCAATATCATAGTGAGCTTTGGTCATTGCCTGCCAGATACCGCTTAAGTCAGGCTTTCCAGAGGGCGTTCTCGGGAACTCATCCAATTGAGCGCTGGCATTCATTGTAACAAAGGTCAATACCAGGAAGCCCATTGTTTTATAGGTACGATGTCTCATTACTAAACCTTTCCTCTTGATAGCATGCAAACTAGCTGTCGTCTTTTCCAGCTCGCTGTTCTGCCATGCGTTCCCCCCGAAGGATATTCTCCATCCCGTAATTTCCTTCATGGCAGGCGTATTCATAAATCTGCCCAGCTACCTTAGTCATCGGAATAACCGCACTGATCTTATCAGTAAAAGTGGCCGGATCGTCAATCGTAAACGCGTAGTCAACGGTGTCATAGGCCGTTCGGGTAAATCGCTCGGTCAACACCATGTCATAGTTGGCTCCGGTGCTGTTAAAAGTCTGCCGGTACCCATTGAAATTCCGAGTTTGTACAACTAGGGAATCCTGTTCCCACCAACCGCGGGAATCGCCGGACCAAAGTCGAATGTCTTGATCAAGAGAAGGCATGTCCATAAGAGGCACAATGCGCGCATCGTGAATCATTTCAGTAAATATCACTGCAGTATCGCGGTTCTGCACAATCTGCATATTGTTATTATAAAGGCTCGGCACAAAGGGTGGTCCAGAGTTGAATCCTACGATGCAACGTTCGGACAGGCCTCTATCCTCCGGCCCGTTCTTCGCAATCCCACCCACAACGTATCGCACCGGACGAGAGCCCGGGATATCTGGACCGAGGCCGCCAAAAGCCCTTGGCGCGCCTTCAACAGAAGTAGGCACCCGCCCGTTCTCCGGATAAACAATGTGCGAGGTCCTAACAGTGTCACCAATACCTGCCACTTCAATCCAGAAATCGTTATATCCACCAGGATTATCGGTGACTGGGGGCGCATCAGGATCGATCACAAGCTGCGCGGCAGCGGCTTCGGCCGCGGCTGCTGCACGAGCCTGCCGCTCAACCGCCTCCTCAACCTGCTCTGCCGTCAGAAATTCCTGAGTGCCATAGCGAGAGGGTCGCTGCATGGGAGTGTTTGAGCTGAAATTCCATACACCCTGAAGATCGGGATGACCCCATTCCGTTCGGGGGACCTCGTAGTCAGTTTGCGCGTCGACGCCTTGCCAAAACGCGATACTGCAAAGAACTGCAATTGCGTTGGTCAAGATCCACTTATTTATTATCATACTGAGCCTTCCGATGCCTGTCGTTCTAAAAGCGCTAAAGTAGAGCTTTGCTCGACAATAATCAATAGTGTGAGCAGGAGCTCACCGCACCTGGGGCTGCTTGATCGAGCGCATTTTAGATCCGCGGCGCTTATCTAGTGCCGCGTGTATCGAGTTAGCAAGCTGGAAGTGTCCCAACGCCCACCTCCAGCAGCCTGGACCTCTTCGTAGAACGAATCCACCAAAGCGGTAACGGGCAATTCTGCCCCGTTCTTCTCAGCCTCAACCAACGCTATTCCCAAGTCTTTGCGCATCCAGTCTACTGCAAAACCAAATTCATACTGATCCTTAAGCATCGTCTGATAACGATTTTCCATCTGCCAGGAGCCTGCTGCGCCTTTGGAAATTGTCTCCACCAGTGGCTCCGCCTCAAGGCCCGCCTTCATCGCGAAACTCAAGCCTTCAGCCAATCCCTGAACCACGCCGGCAATGCAAATCTGATTGACCATCTTTGCTAACTGCCCATGGCCAGCAGGACCCAGCAATTTGCTGAATCGTGAATAGCAGGCAATGATCGGCTTCGCAGAGTTATAAGTAGACTCTCTGCCGCCAACCATAACGGTGAGCGCTCCGTTTTCAGCACCCGTTTGGCCCCCAGAGACCGGAGCATCAAGGAACCGTTTGTCCTGTTGCTGAGCAGCCGCCTCTAATTCCCTAGCTAAATCGGCAGAAGCCGTTGTGTGATCCACCAAAATCGCCCCAGGCTTCATCGCCGACAGAGCGCCATCGTCACCCAAAGCCACCGCTCTGACATCATCGTCATTGCCCACGCAGACCAGCACTACATCAGCATTTTTTGCAGCTTCTGCTGGTGTAGACGCCATGTCTCCCCCAAACTCCGAACACCAATTTTCGGCTCGAACAGAATTACGGTTAAAGACACAGACCTCAAGGCCAGCGCTTTTCACATGGCCAGCCATAGGGTATCCCATCACCCCAAGTCCGATAAATGATACTTTCATGTAAGCTCCTTGACATTACTTAGTGGCAATTATTACGAGTGAATCTAGCGTTGGGAAAGGCTATACCCTGGACAATTCAGACATCCAGTCCTGCTGGAGCAGCATAATCAATTCTTCCATACTCTGAAACCTGGCCTCCGGGTGCTTGTTCAAACATTTTCGGGCAACATCACTGAGTAGTGCTGGCACTTTGTGTTGAGCCACGGCCGTCGCTTCTGGTGGCCGCTCATGCAGCACTGATTCCACTACTTCATGCAACTTTGCTCCCTTGGCCGGCTTTTCGCCGCAGAGAATTTCATAAAGCACTGCACCAATACTGAAGATGTCTGTCCGATGATCAATTGAAGGGTCCTGTTTCAACTGCTCCGGAGACATGTAGTGCACGGTACCCTGCGCCTTGCCGTGTCCAGTAAGCGAAATATCTTCAATAGCAACATCTATGTTGCCGTCGCCCTCGGCTAAATCGACAGTGTTCCTTTGCTTGGCAGTAATGTCGGCGCCTGAAACACTTCCATCGGGGTGCCAGACTTTGGCCAGACCCCAATCGAGAAGTAAAACCTCTCCATACGGCCCAGCCAAAATATTCTCAGGTTTGATGTCTCGGTGAGCAACTCCATGTATGTGAGCATATTGCAAAGCATGCCCAACCTGAATCACCAGCTCTACCAGTTGATGCAGATCATACCGTTCTCGGAAATTTAAAATCTCTCTTAAGGTGTAGCCGTGAACAAGCTTCATTGTGAAATAGGGATTCCCACGACCATCACGACCGAGCTCGTAAGTGGGAACGGTATTGGGATGCTGAAGCATTGAAGTCACCCTGGCTTCCCGGATCAGTCGCCTTTGTTCAATTTCATCGGATGCAAACTCAGGCTTGAGCGTTTTGTAACAAACAAAGCGCGAAAGATGCAGGTCCTTGCAGGATTTAATCAGCGACTTGCCCCCTTTCGCGATGGTGCTGAAAAAAGCGTAACGCGTTCGCGGATCGATTTTCCCGGGCAGGGGCTTATCTGTTTCTTCGAGAAAAACCGAGCTATAGCTCTTTGGAGGCTCTGGAAAGTTTAACATATTTTCGGTTGCTTAATTCGATACACAGACGTGAGCAGACGGTAATCTGCGCCCAGAAGGAGAACTAGAAGATACCCTCTGCTCAAAAGCCTGAAACATGGCACACAGCTGCAACAAGTCAATTGCTGATGGTAGCAAACAGTTTACGGTATACTAAACTCTGGATCAGAAATTCTGGTAAGTTGCTTCATTTATTATGTGGAAAGACCAACTTGAAAATGCACGAGAAACCGAGTTTTCCGTCCGCTACGCAGAAACCGACGCCATGGGCGTGGTTCACCATGCCAACTACCTAATCTACTTTGAAGAAGGACGAAGCCAATATATGAGAGACTTGGGAAGTGACTACGCGCTGGTTGAGGCCAGCGGCTATAGACTTCCTGTGACTGAAGCTAAGCTGCGCTACATTGGAAGCATGCGATACGGCGAACGAGTCCGTATTCGCACCCGCATCGGGGAAAATAGAAGCCGCAGGGTCACCTTTCTATACGACGTCATCAACCCGCAAACCGGTACTATTGTGGCAACTGGACTAACTCGCCACATCTGGACCAACGCAGCTGGCAGGGTAACTCGTGTACCTGAAAGCTGGACGGAATTATTCGGTTGATCAATAACACGCTTCGCCATGATTGATAACTCTAGTCATTGGATACTCAAACTCTATTTGTGTATCGCGATGGCGTTCACTGGCCAAGCCGTGGTTGCACAGAGCTTTTTGCCCGTGGAAAACAATGTCACTTTTGATCAGGTGCTGGCATTGCCGAGCGAAGAACCCGACGCAACTATTGCCTATGGAGACAGCGCTTCGCAATATGGCCTATTATGGACTCCAAAAACTGACTCAAATGCGCCATTGGTGATACTCATACATGGAGGTTGCTGGTTGAACAGTTTCGACGTAAACCATTCACGTCCTCTCGCTACCGCTCTGAATCAGGCAGGATTCGCAGTCTGGTCACTCGAATATCGCCGAACCGGCGATCCCGGAGGTGGGTGGCCCGGCACCCTTGAAGACATTGAACTCGCGCTTTCCCGGCTTGACCTCCTTTCCCCGTATGCGATTGACACATCACAGATTGCAGTAGCCGGCCACTCCGCAGGCGGCCACCTAGCCTTAATGGCTAGTAGAGACTTGACCCAAGCAAAAGCGGTTATTGGCCTCGCGGCTATCGTAGACATCGAGAGCTACAGCCGAGGGACCAATAGCTGTCAGATTGCTGGACCTGCTTTTCTGGGTGTTTCTGCGGAAGATGCGCCCGGGAAATATGCCCAAGCGAATCCGGCGAAGCACGCATTGAACCCAGCCAGCTTGCTGCTGCACGGCGATAATGACGAGATTGTGCCGCTCAATCATTTTAAACAAGACCTGCTGCCCCTCTCTGTCTTGGCAAGCGCCGGACATTTTGACTGGATTCATCCCGGCACAAGAGCTTTCCGCCTGTTTCTGGAAACGCTCAAATCTCAGCTAGCTAGATGACCGAAGAGGAAATCATCAATTTCGATACCGCGGACCCGCTTGCGGCAAAGCGCCAACATTTTGAGCTGCCTACAGGCAAGATTTATCTGAACGGAAACTCACTTGGTCCGCTGAGTACAGCGGCAAAACTTCGTGTGCGGGAAGTAATCGAGTCACAATGGGGGAATGATCTGATCTCTAGCTGGAACAGACACCGATGGATTGACCTGCCACTGGCAGTTGGTGAAAAGATTGCCCCGCTAATCGGCGCAGCACCTGGACAAGTGCTGTGTTGCGATTCTGTTTCGATAAATTTATTCAAGTTATTAGCAGCTGCGCTTGCAAATCGAAGGCGCGAGCACGCTGTAATTCTCAGCCAGCAGGATATTTTCCCCTCTGATTTGTATATCGCCGAAGGATTGATAAAACTCTTGCGGGAACGCGGCGTCAGCGCAGAGCTCCAACTGGTCCCTTCAAGGGATTTGGAACAAGCTGTAACAAAGTCGCCAGACGTTTTAATGCTATCCCACGTCAATTTCCGAACAGGCGCAGTGCATGATATGCAGCGGGTGACTGATCTGGCTCATAAAAACAACACGCAGGTAGTTTGGGATTTATCTCATAGCGCAGGCGCGATGGAACTGGCACTGGACGCCTGTCAGGTTGATTTTGCTGTTGGCTGCGGCTATAAATTCCTCAACGGCGGTCCGGGAGCCCCTGCATTTCTCTACGTTGCTTCACGGCATCAGACGGGGCTTCAACAACCGCTGCAAGGGTGGATGGGCCACAGACAGCCCTTTGAATTCGAGCCGCACTACCAGCCCGACGAAGGCATCAACCAACTACAAACCGGCACGCCAAGTATCTTGTCAATGTCTGCGCTGGATGCCGCGCTCTCGTGCTTTGAGGGCATCAATGCCGCCCAACTCCGAGAAAAGTCACTGGCGTTGAGCGAAATGTTCCTGTCCATACTTGAAAAAGACTCGACGAGTTCGGAGCTCACCCTGGTTTCACCGCGAAGCCCGCACCTGCGGGGAGCTCAGCTGAGCTTTTCCCACAGCCAGGCTTTTCCGATAAGCCAAGCTCTCATTGAGGCAGGAGTGATAGTTGATTTTCGCTCTCCGAACCTCATAAGACTTGGGTTTTCGCCTCTGTTTCTGTCTTTCGCCGAAGTTGCCAAAGGAGCTTCTAGTCTTACGCAAATTATTTCGGAAAAGCTATTCTGGCACGAACGCTTCTCTGTCAGAGCAAAGGTGACCTGAGAATTGTCCGCGCTGAGCGGTCAGAAATACTTGGACGCCCTTTCATATGTAGTGTTTGGCTCGTGCTATAAGCAATTGTTGTCAGCCGCAATTTTGCTTTATTTTAACGTGCAACTATACTTCCTAAGGCAGCATTGTGCTCTTTTATACAGTCACTTCAGCGGTCCCATGAGTCATTTCACAAACTGCAGGAATCAGTTGCACAGGCCCAAGGTAAGTCGCGGGAAAGCGTCTCTTACAAAGACAGCTCGACTACAGGTCGACAGATGTAAAAAAACTAGGTCGCCATGAAAAATCCCCTTCATTCCGTCAAAGTTGAAGCGGCCAAGGCATTGACCAAGCTCGTTATGCAGGCCCTTACCAATGCTCGCTCAGAACTCGAAGCTACAGCTTCCCGGCCAACTGCAGCGCGGACTCCTGACATCATTAAGGAGGCTTATGGCATTGGGGAACGCTTCATGAAACATCTTAATGACTACTTTGATGAAATCGGTATCCCGCTGACAGAACAGGCAAATTCTGAAACCGAAGAGTTAGCCAGCATCAGCCAGATTGACCACCATCATCTGGAAGCCATAGTAGCCATGGAAGGAATGGTCAAACAGCGTCGCGAAGCCAAAATTGCCGGGATGCAAAGTTTGGTGGAAAGATTGGAATCACTGTTGCCCGGCATTCGTGTCGATGAGACCAATAATCCTTTTGATCCTGAGCAGATCGGGGATTGCTTCAATGAAGCTGTAAAGCCTTTGGAGCTCGAAGCCCAAGATCTGCGTACAATTTTTGAAGAGTTCAACAGGTCTGTATTTGGCGAGTTGGAGACGATTGTTGCTAGAACTAACGCGATGCTCGCAAGTCTAGGCGTGCTGCCCGAACTACAGACGTCCGCGCAGAACCCGGCTAAACCTCTTAAAGAAAAAGGTGCCAGCCACGACGGGACAACATCGCAGCAGGTCGAAGAGAGACCAAAGATTGAAAGAGAAGCGGAATCGCATTTAGCTCAAGACTCCTTTCAATCGCCCGGACTTAATAAATCGGAGCCCGCCCGAACCGACCGGCTAGAGCACCTTCAGCAACTCCTTCACAGCGCCAGCGGCCAGACTCACGCACTAGCCCAGCATGCCACAAAAAATGTGGAAATCGCACCAACCGCAGAATTGGCAACAGACGCAGAGCGAACGCAACAAGCTTGGTTGCTAAACTTGCTTGATAATGTTCAGTTCAACCAACAGAACTCCACCAACAGCAGATTCACATCTGCAGCAACCAACGTCACTGAAATTGCGCAAGCAATCAATAAGTCCCTCACGCAAGCCCAGAACATTGGCGAACTCGGTCCGTTGCCAGCGCAATCGGCTGATGTGATCAATTTGATAGTAGTTTTGTTTGACATCATTGAGAGAGACGAAGCCCTTCTTGCAGTCTTGAAAGAACTGGTTGGCCGAATACGAGTCCCAATCATGAAGATCGCGCTTCGAGATACGTCTTTTTTTGATTACCAAGATAACCCTGCAAGAAAATTAATCGACGAGATAGTGCAGGCTGGAGTTGGCTGGACACAGCCATCGAGCCTTGACGGTAATGCTGTCTACGAAACAACAAAGCGCATCCTGAAGATGTTACTCGACGAAACCGAACCAGACGACGAATATATCGAAACCTTGCTCAGCGAACTTAGACAAGCAAGATGCCGCGCTTTCGGGACAAACTATGGTCTGGAAAGCCGGGTGCGCAATTTAAGAATTCTTGCCGAGCACCCTGACGATGTTGATGCCTACGTGCGCCAGAAAATACGCGAGCGCATTCGCAAACGTGAGCTCGATCCATTTGTTCGGACATTGCTGAAAACCTACATTCATAGTTTCTTGTTTAAATTGGTCACCAGCGAAGGACTGGAGGGCCGGTCTTGGAAATCAGCTATCTCCACGCTCGATGTCCTACTGTGGACCATGCAACCGGCAAAACAGTTCGGGGATCGAAAAAGGTTCAAGCGGGTCAATCCAAGACTGCTTCAGAATCTCAGCAAATTTATGAGCGTCGGGGGCGCCTCAAAAACCAAGGTCATCAAGGTCATGCGGCAACTTAAGCAAATACAAGAATTCACCTTTTTTCAAGCTGAAGCTGGCATAAGACCAGAGCGCTCGAAGGATAAAAAATTGTTTACCAGCAGAGTGAGACTTTCGACCCGCGGTCGGAAAGACATTCCGCCGCTAAAAAGAACCGATCCTACTGTCGTGAAAATCGGAAGGCTGCCGCTCGATTCTTGGATAGAATTCAGGGGCTCCTCAGGCGAACGGCTACGTTGCGCGCTCGCTTCAAAAATCGAGAGTATCGACAAACTATTCTTTGCCGACAGCGAAGGTGAAATACTGCTTGAGATCAGCCGACTACGACTGGCGTACGAATTGAAAGCAGGCACCGCCAAAATAATCAGTGAAGGTCCCATCATGAAACGAGCGATGACGTCAATCGCTGCGTACCTTTCGGAACCATCACGAACCGGCGCTTGAACTGCTGACAGGTGAGTATGCGAAAGCCATCGCAGGCGAAGCTGATCAGGGTTTAACCGCATACGGTACGCGTGATGTCAATTCTGATATAGCCTTCCAGCACGATAGCGGTTAACAGGAGCAACTCTGCACTGAGTCGTTTGATAATATTTACGTCACATGAGTCGACTAACAATTTTCGACACGACCGTTAGGCATCGAACAGCTGGGCCAAAGAATCAGTCAGTTCGCACCAACTTGCCCCCGTACAAGAACAGCATCAAGCCGACGCAGCCAGCCGCTGAGGCAACGAGATAAGAAGTCATATAGCGGTTATCACTAGCAACATAGACG
>MDTD01041248.1_pt1 | contig 13100 bp, 13 predicted proteins | sample 811221 | NCBI WGS metagenome assembly MDTD01 (sample SAMN05326646, study PRJNA326480) | marine metagenome | isolation source: seawater | place: Pacific Ocean: South West | collected 2011 | reverse complement strand
TTCCAAACAGAAAATTTTGAGGCTTTCTCATTAGCTATATTTTGAGGCCTCAAGAATGGTACTTCAGCTCCAAATTTTTTAGCAATTTCTGCAATATTTATATCATCTGTTGAAACAACTAACTTAAATAATGAAATTTTTGAATCTAAGGCTCTATTTATTGACCATGCAATAAGTGGTTTACCAGATAAAATTTTAATATTTTTTCCAGGTAATCCCTTGCTACCCCCTCTAGCACAAATTAGACCTAAAATTCTTGAATTTCTATTCACTTATTTAACTGGTCTATGAGAAAAGAACTACTTGGAAGATTAATTATTTGTTTCTCCAAATTAATAGCATTAGTTAAATCTGACTTGGGATAATTCTTATAAGGCTTCATAGAATGAATTAAATTCCAAACTGGCCTTGTAGCCAATCCTCTATTATTAGTTTTATTTAAAATTTCATCCCTTAAATGACAAATTTCTTTTCCAAGTATTAAAGTTTGCAACCAATAGTTACTAGTTGAATTTTTAGGCTCTTTGAAAATTTTTACATTTTCAATTTGTTTAAATACTGAAACATATTTTTGATAAAGCTTTCTCTTGTTTTTCAAAAAATAATCTATTTTTTTAATTTGAGCACATCCAATTGAAGCATTCAGATTGGGCATCCTGAAATTAAAACCTATTTCATCGTGAATAAACGCCCACGGATGGTTTATTTTAGCTGTAGTGGACAAATGTTTAGCCCTAGTTGCTAATTTTTTATTATCAGTTAATATTGCTCCTCCACCCCCTGTAGTAATGATTTTATTTCCATTAAAACTTAAAATTCCTATGTCCGCAATAGTGCCTAAATGTTTTTTCTTATAAAAACTTCCTAATCCTTCAGCTGCATCTTCGACTGTTTTAAGATTGTACTTTTTTGCTGTTTTAATAATTTCATCCATTTTTGAGGCATGCCCAAAAGTATGCATAGGAATAATTGCTTTAATTCTTCTACCGGTTTTCTTATTAAGACAAATACCATCTTTTATTATGGATATTTCTTTCAAGTATTGATTTAATTTTTTTGTGTCAATGCCCAAAGTATCCTCTTCACTATCAATAAAATGAGGTATTCCTTTTGAAATAATAACAGCATTTGCAGTTGCAACAAATGTCATAGAAGGTAATAAAACCTCATCATTTTCTTTAACTCCAATAAGTAATAAGGCTAACTGCAGTGCTGAAGTTCCATTAACCGTTGCAATACAAAACTTAGATTTAGTATAGTTTTGTAAAATTTTCTCAAATTTATTTACAAAAGAACCAATTGACGAAACATAATTTGACTCTATACAACTCTTTGCGTTTTCAATTTCATCTAACGCCATATCAGGTTCATGAAGTCCTATTTTTTTATCTTCAAATAAATTTTCTAATGCGCAAACAATTTTTTCTGCTGTGTTCATCTAAACACCATTATGTTATTGGCAAAACTTTTGTTTTATTTAAACGAAGTTTATTCCAATGAGATAAAAAGGACGCTAGTAAAATCTTGTTAGCTGAGTAATTTTCATCTAAAGATGGCAATCTACATTTCCCATAATTCATAATTTCATCTATGATATTTGGTGTTAATGTACTTTGAAATGGTATATTAATTTTAACTATAGAATTATCCGGATATTTTATAAATTTAGATATTTGATTTACCTCCCACTTTAAGCCCTGTTCATTCTCTATAGTCATAACAACTTCGTCATTACAAATTATTGACTTTAAGCTTAAAATTGTTCCATTAGAAAACTCAGCTAATATCTCACCGTGTATATCATAGAAACCTTCCCTCTTGCTCTCAAACCATTTATTGAGTTTTTTATTATTAATTTTTTCTAATCTACTATTTGTCCACCACTCAACTAAGTCAAAATAATGAATACAATTTGATGCCATTCCCCAATCATTTCCACAAACTGTTATTTTTAAGTTATTATGGTTTTGAAAAATATCTTTCAATGATATTGCCCAATCCATCAGTCTTCTAGGGATATTAACCCAAACGCTTTTTGATTGTTGTGTATTATTCATAATTTTTTTTTAATTGCTGTTCAGATTGTGCAACAACCTTTTCAATAATCCAAAAGTCAATAAGTATAAATTTTGTTAGTTTTTCAACTACTGAGGATCTTACATTAGCAGTTGTTGATATAATTGCTAAATCAATTTTTTTTGGAAGGTTCATAATACTTACTCCAAAGCTAATATCATGTTTTATTCTATTTTCATATTTGACATTTGAAAACCAATGGTTTTTGCATTTTCTTAGAGATATTTTAGAATTATCAACAACATAAATTCTATAATTATTTTTGCAATTTCCAATTCCTTCCAAATATCTTGAACCTAAATTACCCGCACCTATCAAACAAATAGTATTTTTCATGTTAATAAACTATATTTATTAATGGTAACTTTAATCATTTATTAGAAATCTTTATCCATTTATTATTTTTTGAGGACTTTCTTGCGGCATCTATTAAATTGAGTGTATTAATTGACTCTGATAAGGAACAGGTTTGGGAACCATTATTTGTAATTATGTCTTTATGTTGTTCAATATAAGAAAAATCTCTTTCAAAATCGTTTACTGGTATTTCTATTCCATTTTCCAAAAAAACTTTATTTGAAAAATCTATTTGAAATGTTTTTTGTGAAGTATTTACAATAAGCTCTCTTTTTATAGGATTATGTAGATAATTTAATTGTACACTAACAATTTTACATTTTTTAAAACTCATTATTAGTGAAAACACATCATCACTATCACCATACAAATTTGAGAAATGGCCTCCTAAAGCAACTAAAGAATTACATGGCCCAAAAAGCCATTGTAAATAATCCAATTCATGGCTTAGATCATTCAAAACTCCCCCTCCAAGATTTATATCAGTTGAATAGGTGTTTTTATAATCTTCTTGTGGTCTCCATAAAGGTAAATATTGTCCAGTATAAACTTGAACTGAAAAAATTTTTTGATTTTTAATTTTTTCTTTAAGTAAGTTCAAAAAAGGGTTAAATCTCATATTATAGCCCACTTTTATAATTGAATCTTTAGAATCAAAATTTAAATTATTTTTATGAAAAACTGGTTTTTCAACAAGTATCAACGGTATTTTTTCTGAAACTAATTGGCTAGTAATGTTAAAATGAGATGACGTTTCAGTTGCAACTACTGCGTAATTTGGATTAAATTGTTTAATACATTCACTTAAATTTTTGTATTGTTTCTCTCTTCTACTATAAATCTTAACATTATTGCACATATTGTTAAGTATTCTATAATGTCTTTTCCCAATTGAGCCTGACCCAATAATTAAAACCTTAACCATTAAAAAAATTTTCTTCAAAATCGGTTTCTGCTTTCTGCAAATCATTATATTGCCCGACATCAATCCAATATTCATGAATAGGAAAACCAATTACCTTTGATTTTTCTTTTAATAAAATTTCTATAACTTCAGTAATATGTTTAAATTCTCCCTTTGGAATGTGGTTTAATACTTCGGGATCAATAATATAAATTCCTCCATTTATAAATGATTTTATTGTTGGCTTTTCTTTAATTGATTTTATATAAAACTTTTTTGTTTCAAGAACTCCGAATGGTATCTTTTGAATGTATTCTCTAACCCCAACTGTTATCAAAGCTTTATTGCTTATATGAAAATTTAACATTTCAGAGAAATTGACCTTTGTAAGTATATCACCATTAATTAAAAAAAAGGGTGCTTTTGGTTTTTTTTTCAGCAAACCAAGTGAACCTGCAGTTCCTAATGGTTTATTTTCCTCAATGAAATCTACTTTAATATTTTTTGGTTTTTGTTTTTGAAAATATTCTTTAATTTTATAGCCAAAATAATTAACTGAAATTACAAAATCATTAAAGTTATGTTGAGAAAAGTTATTAATTATAGTATCAAGAATTGTTTTACCACCAATTTTCAAAAGTGGCTTTGGACAATCCATAGTTAAAGATCCCAATCTAGAACCTTTACCACCTGCCATTATTATAACTAAATTTTCAAATGTAAAATTCTCTATTTCTTTATTTGTATAAACATCAACTATTACATTTTCTTTGTTAACAACAGGGTAAATTTTAAATAAATTTTTAGTTTTAATTTTTTGTATTTTTTTCTCTGATAATGGATAAAGAAGTTTTGTTGGTTTTTTATTCATCAATTTGGAAATGTTATCTTCGATAGATTTCGTTTGAAGCAACATTTTTCTAATATCTCTATCAGTAACAACTCCTAGCAGTTTATTGTCCTTATTTGAAATGAGCACTGTTGAATTTTTATTAAGAATTTTTATTGCGTCAGAAATAGTAGCGCTAATGTCTAAAGTTATATTTTTCCAATTACTCATATATATAAATTTTCAAAAAGTAATAAATTTTACGAAATTATAACTTTTTTTACATTCTTATTCTATATTTTTTATTTATTTATTCAAATTTTGCTCTTTTAAATCTTTCAGGTGTTCCAATATCTAAAAACGGTCTTTCAACTAGGAATCCAAATATATTTTTCCTATTTATCCAAATTGGAATTAAGTCATTTTCTAAAGAGTATATTGTATTTTGTTTAAGCTCTTTTAATAATTTTTTGTTCATGCAGTATACGCCTGCATTTGTATAATGGTGAAATTCATCTTTTGATTTTTCCTTAAAATCCACAACTTGAAAATTGTTGTCAAATTTTATACTACCGTATTCAGGCCCATTTGTTTTTGAACTTACTAATATAGAGAGGTCTGCATTTTTTTTAATGTGATTTTCTAATAAAAGTTTAAAACTAAACTTTATTCTGGAATCACCATTTAGAATTAAAATTTGTTTTGATTTAATAAATTTCTCTGCATTTTTAATTGCGCCACCAGTCCCTAACTGTGTATTTTCTTGCGAAACAATGCAAATATCAGAATAATCACCATTAATAAAAGTTTCTATTTTCTTACTCATGTGTCCTGTACACAATATTATTTGAGAAATACCCATAGTAACCAAATCATCTATAAGCCACTTTAATATCGGCTTTCCAGATACACTTGCAAGAGATTTAGGAAATGTACTGCTTACACTTTTAAATCTTGTTCCAAGGCCACCACATAAAATTAATGCCTGAGTATCTATTTTTTTATTTTTCAATTATTAATTCCAAATTACACAGAGTTTAAGATATTGCATAATTCTTTAACAGTTTCTTGTTCAAGGGATGGAAAATTTCCAATATAAAACCCGTGAAAATGAATGTGTTCAACATTTGGGAATTTTTCATATATATCACCAAATAATTTTCTTAAGTATGGTTGCCTTAATTGATTTCCTCCACCGGCACTGCCCCTTCTAAACTCAATATTTTCTTCAGTTAACCTGCCAATTAATCTATTAGTATATTCAAAATCAGCATTTTTAGTAATAAGGTTAAAGGCGTAGTTACTACTCCCCTCTAATCTAAACTTTGTTTGAAAAATTCGATCATTAATGTTGGATAAAAAGTAACTATTATTTTGATTTCTTTTAATATTATTAGCATCTAATGATTTTAATTGACTTCTTCCTATTATACCTCCTATCTCAGTATTTCTTACGTTATAAGCTGGAAATGAAAAAATAAATTGAGGGTTTAAATCAGGATTTTCTTCTATATATCTATTTTTAAATTTTTGAGAGTTAGACTCTCTTACGAGGCCATGGGAACGTAACATTCTAAATGTTTGATATAATTCTTCATCATTTGTGCAAATCATTCCTCCTTCTATAGTGCTAAGGTGATGTGCATAATAAAAAGAAAAGTTTGATGCCCAGCCAAAAGAACCAAGTTTTTTATTTTTATGTGTTGCACCATGAGATTCACATACGTCTTCAATTAATATTATATTTCTTTTGTGCAATTCATTTAGTAATTTATCAGTTAAAGCATTAAAGCCTTGCACATGTGTAAGAAAAACTGCACGAGTGTTTTTATTTATTTTTTTTATTATTTGTTCGCTATCCATCCCCAAGTGATATGGATCAATGTCTACAAAGATAGGACTGAAGCCTAATTGTAAAACTGAAGCTATATCTGAAACCCAAGTGAGTGGAGGAACAATTACCTCTCCGCCTTCTGGAAATTTCAGTTTAAGAGCGGCAAGAGTAAGCATGTTTGCTGATGATCCTGAGTTTACAAAAACACTATATTTAACACCTAACCATTCAGACCACTCTTCTTCAAACATTTTAACATTTTCTCCCTGTGTTAACTTTGGATCAGGTTTGTTAAGGTGTTCTATAACCCTGTCAAGATCTTCTCTAAGGATGTTATTTTGCATTAGCGGTAAGTTAAGTGTCATAATAATTCCTTTTAAAGTAAGTTTTCTTCTATTTGCTCACAAATATAATGATATATTGGTAAATGTAACTCTTGGATTCTGGGAGTAGAACTGGACGGTACATTTATTAGAATATCGGAAAATTCTCTCATTTTACCACCATTATTTCCTGTTAGACCAATTGTTTTCATTTTTAACTCTTTTGCAACTTGAAAAGCCCGTATGACATTAGATGAGTTTCCACTTGTTGAAATACCCCAGCAGATACCCCCTTTTTTTGCATGTGCTTTTACTTGCCTTTCAAAAATCGTCTCATAATCATAATCATTTGCCCATGCAGTAATAATAGATATATTTGAATTTAAACATATTATATTAACAGGGTTTCTTTCTTTCAAAAATCTCCCGACGAGTTCTCCTGTAATGTGAAGAGCATCTGATGCCGATCCTCCATTCCCAAAAACAAGAATTGGAAGGTCAGATTTAATTGCAGAACAAAATAATTTTATTGAGCTATTGATCTTTTGCTCAATGGCTTCATTTTCTAGTAACATATTAAGACTATTTTCTAGTACTTTAATTTGATTCTTAAATTTCATTTTGACCATTCCTGAAAATAATTTGAGTTCCTTCGTGATCAATTTTAAATGGAACCCAAACTTTAATTTTAGATAGACTTTTTTTAATTTTTTTATGATGTTTTGGAGGTGCAATAAAGAAGAAAAAACCACCACCCCCAGCACCCATTAGTTTCCCGCCAAATGCTCCATTAGAAATTGCAACATCATAAATCTCATCAATATAATCGTTTGAAACACCGCTAGCTAAGCTTTTCTTCTCTATCCAACTTTTATTCAGTAACATTCCTATTTTTTTAAAATCATCATTTTTTGCAAAAAGATTTCTTGCCTCTTTTGTAATATCTAAAATTCTATGAAGTTGTTGGTCTGTTTTTTTATTATCAATATTTTCAATTTTTCTTTTAGCATGCTTATCTGCTAATCTTGAAATACCACTAAACCCAAAAAGTATATAACTTTCAAGTTCTTTAAGATAATCATTTGAAAGATTCATTTTTGATATTTTCCATGGCTCATTTTTATTTAAATTAATTTCTTGAAATCCACCATTTGCTGCCATTATCTGGTCTTGAACACCAACATACTCAGATAATTTGTTTTGCTCGATATGAATGGCTTGCTTAGCTAGTTCAATCTTTGAAAATTCTTCTCCTTTAAAACAAGCTAGAGAATTTAAAAGACCAACAGTAAACGATGAACTTGAGCCAATCCCCGACCTTGCTGGTAGATCACCGTCATAGTGAACTTCAAGCCCTTTTAAAATATTTTTATATTCTAAACATGCTCGAACTGAAGGATGATCTATTTCATTAATATTTTGAACATGTTCCATTTTTGAATAAACAATTCTGTGCTTATGTTCAAAAAAGGGGGGTAATTCTCTAACAGTTATATAACAATAATGAGCAAGGCCAACTGCAAGAACCAATCCCCCATTTGTTTCATACCACGAGTTATAGTCAGTCCCTCCACCGAAAAAAGATAGTCTATATGGAGTTCTTGAAATTATCATTACTAAATATTTGAATACTGATTTCGACGGATAACTTGAAAAGCTTTTTTTAGTTCTCTAATCCCATCGCTTAATGTCACCTTTGTTTTAAAACCAGTTAATTCAATTTTATCGTTAGAAACTATGTAGTTTCTTTGATCAGGATCTTTACCAATTTCAGAAATCACATACTGAAATTCTGGTATTTCTTTTTTTATGCTTTCACAAAGCTCTTTTTTACTTAAATTGGCATCAGATAAACCAACATTAAATGGCTCACCAACCATTTTTGAATAATTGTCAATTGTATGAAGAAAAGCATTAGATGCATCTCTTACATGAAGGTAATTTCTTTTAAAATTTGCTTCAAATAAAACTACAGTCCTATCAATTAAAGCTCTGTACGTAAAATCATTAACCAACAAGTCTAGTCTCATTCTTGGGCTTGCACCAAATATTGTTGCAAATCTAAATGTTACGCTTTCACCCAAGTCTAACAAATATTTGTCTATTTCAACTTTCAATTTACCGTAAAGAGAAACAGGTCTCATTGGTGTATTTTCATCACAAAATACACCTTCTTCACCAACGCCATATCCAGAATTGGTACAAGGAAAAATGAGCATTTGATCTTTTGATTTTCTATCAGCAATAAATTTAATTTGATCAAAATTTATTTGTTGAGCTCCAACAGGATCCTTTGAGCATAATGGAGCACCCGTTAGGCAAGCTAAGGGTATGATACAATCTGATTTACTTATTTCATCTTGAAGAAGGTTTTGGTTTCTAACATCATCTCTTAAAATTTTTAAATTTTTATTATTACAACACTCTAATAATGATTGCTGGCCAAATAAAAAATTATCTATCACAGTTACTTCGTAGTTTCTTTTTAGAAGTTCCGGCACTAATATAGAGCCTATATAGCCCGCACCTCCTGTCACTAATATTTTCATTTTATTCCTTATAATTTAAAATTTGTTTGTAATAACTTTATAAATGGGTTTGAAATCTTTATAATATTTGGAATTTTTTTTTAATATTCTCAAATGCGACAATTCAAATTTTTTTGGGAATAAAAAAGCTTGTAAATTTCTATATAAACTAATGAGTAAATCTGAAAATAGTACATGATTTTTAAATAAATTTTTTGCTTTATTAAAAAAGTTTTCACTTATTTTATCACCTTTTTTTATACTTCTTACAATAATATCATCAAAAACTTTATTTACAATGTAATTTGCTTTTTTGTAACTAATTTGGTCTTCTTTTGATATAATAGAGCTTAATGATTTAATACAGATTTGGAGACTTCTATTCCAATTAGGAGATTTGACCCAATTTGTTCCACTTTTCATTAGATACCTCTCATTGTGACCTTGGCGTATTAAATATAAACAGTCTAAAAATTTAGATTTCCCCCTTGAGATAAAGGTAAAGTTTGAAATTAATTCACCAAAGTTTTTATCAGGCATATTGCCATAAAATTCCAGATCTTTTAAGAATTCTTTTCTTCTTTTAACGGAAAAAACTGGTGTCCAATAATTTTTTCCAAACTCTAAAAACCTTTCAGAACTTTTATCATTTTCAATGCTATTATTTTTCCAATATTCACCTGAAAAAAAAGTCTTCCCATATGGACCAGTCTCTTTAAAGTGAAAAATCATAGCTTTGCCTTGAGCGGTTCTGTAATCAAGATTTTTTTCCAAAAAATTTGCACATATTTCCAAAGAATTAGGAATTAAAAAATCATCATCACCAATGTATGCACAGTAATCTTCTTTTGATTGCTTAACTAGTTCATCAAGCGTTTTTAAGTCATTAAAATTTGGCCAATGAAAATAATTTACATCAAGTACACTTTTATATGTATTTATTTTTTCTAAGAGCTTATTTTTGTTTATAGAATTACTGGCATCACCTATGTAAATAGGATGCTTGCTTTTAACCAAATCATAGTATTCTAAAAGCCTAACTACAAATTCAGGCCTATTCATTGTAGGTATTAATATCGAAACCTTTACCATTTAATTCACAATTATAATTAACATTTAAATGTTTAACAAAGAATTGGTTTTAAAAATTTAATTTAAATAAAAATTTAATAAAATTGAATTAGTGTAAGGGTATTTCTTTTCTTTGAGCATTAAAACCAGTTGTAAAATATTCTCCTTTTGGAACGTATGTAGCCATTACAATTGGTCTATCTTTATTTTTTGAAATATTTGGTCTTGATCCATGAATACAATTTCCATGTAAGACAAGCATTGAACCTTTTTTAAAATTTATATGCACCTTTTCAAATCTATTTAGTATTTCATCAGATATTGTGCGACCAGGATTGTTACCTTTAGATTCTCGATAACTTGGTCTGTCTTCTGCATCAAATATGCCATGTTTATGAGAACCAGGATATACGTACAATGTTCCATTTTCTTCATTTGCTTCTTGAAGAAAAAAATTGGTTGTTACGTATAGACCTTTCTCATTCTTAACATAAGAATTATCTTGGTGTGGAGTCCATGCTTGCGGTGCGTAAGGTGAACCTGCTTTTTTAAAAATAATTTGTGTCATTAGGCCTGACATTTCAGCATTATATAGGGTTTCTAGAATACCAACACTTTTAGGATTCTTAAGAAAATAATCATTAAAAATTTTTGATGTTTCCTGACAATTCCCAATGTAATTAACTTTATCGGGGAGCTCATTCACATTTTCAAGGTTTTCGGCAGATTGAGCAATTAAAAATTCTAGCCTATCAGGATTTAAAATTGCTGCATAATCTTTGTTTGCATGTCTTTCCATTTTTTTAATAATTTTATCACATTCTGCCTCTGATAAAATATCATCAACAACTAAATAACCATTGTCTTTATAAAAATTGATTTGATCATTATTTAAAAAATCTGACATTATCCTAACTTTCACTGATATTAAGTATAAATTTATTTTATAACTTTTTATTATTAAGTTATATTACTGTCAATAAAATAGATAATAATTTAAGAGCAAATTATATAGATTTAATTGTAAATGAAATTATTTTAAATCTGAATATTCTTTATAATACTTTGTGATGAAACAATGATTTACATTGAAATTTAAATTTAATTTGATAATATAACTATTTAAATTGCTTCATTAAAAGATTACGATTATGAATTTTATAAATTTAGAACAAATTTGTATTGGTTTAGTTCAGATAAATAATAGTTTTTCTGGACAAAATTATTTACCATACTCTGTTGGTATTTTAGAATCTTATGTGCGTAAACATCTGTCCAATGGCATAAAAGTAAATTTTAAAGAACCTATATATAAAAGATCAGGAATAAATAATGTAGTTAACAACCTTATTGGCTCAAATATTATTGGTTTTAGTACATATGTTTGGAATTTTCAAATTTCTTTAGAAATTGCTAAAAGGATAAAAAAAATTGATCCTGATGTGCTTATAATTTTTGGTGGGCCACATGTTCCAGATTATGAAACAGAAAAATTTTTAAGAAAATATACGCAAATAGACTTAGCTGTTCACGGAGAAGGGGAACAAACTCTAACAGAAATAATTGAAAATTATAAAACATCCAATTGGTCTCAGATTTCTGGTTTAAGTTTTATAGATAATAATAATCAATATTTTCGAACACCAACACGTCAACGATTTAGAAATTTGAATGAAGTTCCTTCACCATTATTAGATGGAACTTTCAAATCATTAATGAAATCCAACCCCAATGAAAAATGGATTGGTTTATGGGAAACAAATAGAGGATGCCCTTTTAAGTGCGCTTTTTGTGATTGGGGGTCTGCAACTGGTGATAAAGTTGCTTCTTTTGAGGAAGAACGTCTTCATCAAGAAATTGATTGGTTTTCAAATAATAAGATTGAATTTGTTTTTTGTTGTGATGCAAATTTCGGGATTAAAAAAAGAGATATTGATATAGCCAACTATATATCTAAGAAAAAAGAGGAAACTGGCTATCCTCATGCGCTCTCTGTTCAAAATACTAAAAATGCAACAGAACGGGCTTATCAAACACAAAAAATTTTATCTGATGCAGGTTTGAATAAAGGTGTTGCTTTGTCTATGCAATCATTAGACCCACATACACTAAAAGCTATCAAAAGAGACAATATTTCATTAGATACATATCTTGAATTGGCAACCAGATTTAGTAGAGATAAGGTTGAAACTTTTTCAGATATTATTCTTGGCAATCCTGAAGAAACTTACGATACTTTAGTATCAGGAGTTGATACATTAATAAATTTTGGTCAACATAACCGGATTCAATTTAATAATCTTTCAATTTTACCTAATGCAGAAATGGGAAGTAAGGAATACCAAAAAGAACATGGGATGATTACTGTTGTTTCAGAGATTATCAATATTCATGGTGAAAAAGTTAAACTTGAAGATGATGTACCCGAATATCAGGAATTAGTTGTAGCAACTAAGTCAATGCCAAAAGAGATGTGGAGAAAAACTAGAGCTTTTTGTTGGATGGCTGCCTTTCTTCATTTTGATAAAATATTTCAAATACCACTTATATTAGCTCACACGTATGGAAAATTATCCTATAAGGATATGATCACATCATTTATAGATGCTGACAAAGATGCGTATCCTATCATTTCAAAAGTTAGAGATTTATTTATAGACCAAGCCAAGGTAATTCAAGAAGGTGGTGCTGAATTTTTATATTCTCCAGAATGGTTAGGCATTCATTGGCCTCAAGATGAATATGCCTTTATAATGCTAACTAAAGATGATCAAATTAGTGACTTTTACATAGAGGCTAAAAATATTCTTGAGAATTTACTCTTTGAAAATAATTCTGCAATGCCAAAAGGTATGCTTGATGATTGTATAAGACTAAATGAGTTATTATTAAAGGGCCCAGGTGTTAAGGAAGATATAAGTATTGATCTAAATTATAATATACTTGATGTTTACAATGGGGTCAGAAATGGCGAGCCATACAAGTTAAAAAGCATTAAAAATAACGTATTAATAAAAAGAAAAGAAGCTGTTTATACTGATTTTCAGAAATGGTGCCGCGAAGTAGTATGGTGGGGAAATAAAAAAGGTGCTTACTTATATAATAGTGATGTTATAGAAAAATCTTCAGTTGAGGGGGATGTAGGTAAACTCGCAGGACATTTTTAATTAATGATTGA
>MDTD01198377.1_pt1 | contig 13104 bp, 3 predicted proteins | sample 811221 | NCBI WGS metagenome assembly MDTD01 (sample SAMN05326646, study PRJNA326480) | marine metagenome | isolation source: seawater | place: Pacific Ocean: South West | collected 2011 | reverse complement strand
TCGAGACTGCGGCTATTCCACCAGCCCTCGAAACCATTGGCAGTCGCAAGGTCAGCTATGGCGGTTATGGAGAAGCCGATGGCACCTTCGGTGATGTGAATTCCAGGACCCGTGCACTGGGTCTGTCTGTGGCCTATCCCTTTGGTTTTGGCGACACCGTCTTTGCGCATACCGACCAGAAACAGATCAGTCATCTGGGGCCGCTGTGGCGACCAGCTACACTGGGTCAACGGTTGTCTCCGGTCTTTGACGCTGCCGGCAATCGCCAGTTGAGCTATATCGATTCCAGTGGCAATACCCATCTGGCAACAACGACCGGAACCGACACCTATCAGGTTACGATTGGTGGCCTGAACCATACCCTGACGGAAACCGAGAAGGACAATCGTTGGGAACTGACATCTCCTGGCGGCGATACGGTGGTGATGGACCGTGCTGGCAGTGTAGAGCCCAGCAAGATGCGCTTCAAGGAAGACAATACCACCATTGCCCATAAACGCTTTGATCTGCCCACCACCGTCGACGATATCTACGAACCGGTTCAGCTGGAGCTTCCAGGTGGTGGAACTGAAGCCTGGACCCCTGGCTATCTCCTGCAGCGTCCCACTTCCATGACCTGGAATGGTCATACATTATCCCTTGACTACGACTCTGAGTTGGCAACTGGACGGATCACCAAGCTCAGCGAACAGGCCGGTCGCAGCTATGATCTTACCTACTATCCGCCTTTGGATATCCTGGCTGGTGACTGGACCACCGGCATGTGGACCAATGACATTCCGGGTGCACTCAAATCCATTCAGATCGTCGAAGGCAAGGAGACCATTATCCATGAATTCAACTATGGACCCATGGTCATTGCTTCACCCGGAGCCCGACCACGTTTCGCAGGTATCGAAGCCCATACCGTTACCACCATCACCGTAGGAGAAGCAGAAGAGGGAGAAGAAGAAGCACCAGTTTATACCGACGTGGTGGTGACCAACTACACCTATGCCAAAGATAATGCGGGTGCGACCTCCTGGACTGATGACCTGATGATCACCGCCAAGGCCGGCAACTTCCCCAAAAACAAGGTCCTGACTCGTTATGTCGGTCAGACCGGGACTTCCGGCTGGTTGAACACCTCCTACACCGATGGCACCGTCACCTATGCCGACAATCGTACCGAAACCCATACCTATGATGAGGGACGGTTGGCGACGGTTAAACTGGGCAGCGCCACCGTTCAGACCATTACCTATGATGGCACTTCTACCCGACCCGAAACGGTTATTGGTGGCACAAGTGCTGATACTGTGACGGCTACTAAGTATACCTATCATGCGGCGACGGGACTTATTGCTTCTATCGATCCAGATGATGATGGACCGATTGCCCCCATTTCGTTTACCTATGGCCAGGAAGGCGACGAGCCTTATCTGTTGAATAAGATTTCTCAGGCCGGAGTAAGTGAGACGGTTTATGATCAAGCCAGTAAGCGACCGGATGGCCTGGGTTACACCAAGTGGACGGTCAGTGATAAAACCTCATATGGCAGCGCAGATCGCACTTTCGAAGTGGCCTATGCGCCTGATGCAGCCGACCCGGCCAGCTTGTCAGGACGCGTGGTGACCCGAACCATTCCTGCCCATTCCGGTACCCACCAGATTTTAACCAGCTGGGATACAACCTGGTTCCAGCCGACCACGGTTCGCATTCGCAACAGCGAAGCGACCTGGACCAGGGATTTGTCAACGGCTCAGTATGCAGCTGATGATGGTTCCCCCACAGATATGGCCGGACAATATGCCGGCGTAAATATTGAGAGCAATCTGCTTAGTTCGAAGCAGACTTATCAGGGTGGCGAACATACCAGTCGCTCTGGTGTAGGTGGCGTCCAGGAACGGTCCATGCCGGAGATTCCTGGTGGCCTGCCATTGACTGAAAAGACGTATCGCTATCCGTATACCCAGCAGCCTTACATGATTGAGGTCAGCGAAAATGCAGACAACATCGAACTTGAAGAAGGGCAGCCAAAACCTGCGACTGAGACTCGGGTGATGGTCACCTCTGAATATGCAGCATCTTTGCCAGCTGGTAATCTCCCTGGAGAGCTGGGGAATATCTTGGGGCATACTCCGACTATTGTCGGGTTGGTCAAGTTTGATGAAGTGGGACGGGTGGTTGCTGAGAAGCCGACGGCTTCAGATGTCTGGCAGCTGTATGTCTTTGATGCTCAGGGTCGTCTGGCTTCTATTAAGAAGACGACGGATGCGACTTCGGTGACACCGCCGACTGATGGTATTGTGATTTCGGCTTATACCTATTACGCTTCAGGGGATGTGAAGGAGATTACGGATGCGCAGGGACAAAAGACGACTTATACCTACTTTAAGAATGGGGCGGTGAAGACGGAGACGCGACCTGGGAATCAGGGGACGGTGACTTATACGTTGGATGCCCAGGGTAAGGTTGTATCGATTCTGGATCAGGCGAGCGGAACGCTTGAGCCGGAGGCGAGTACGACCCAGTTTGCTTATGATGGGTTTGGGCAGTTGCGGACGATGATGTCTTCGCAGGGAGCGACGTATGCTTATACCTATGATCAGGCAGGGAATCCGATGACGAAGGGGATGACGTCTCCATATCAGAGAATCGAAGCGTTTGATTATGATGACATCACCGGGGATCTGACACTGACGACAGATCCTTATGGCAATACCAAGTCATGGACACGGGACAGCAAGGGGGCGTTGGTGGCCGTTGGCGGGCATGGGTTGCAGCATGAGATTACGCGGGATGAGAATACGGGACAGGTGAGTGCGCAGGCGACGAAGCAGGTAACTTCTGAAGGAAGTCTGGAGGATCTGGCGAGTTCGTCGAATACACTGGATGCGAAGAGTGGTCTGGTAACGGAGGCAGAATCCGGTACCCTCTCTTCAGCTCCGACCTGGAACAGTTTTGGGGAGACGGAGAGTGTGACCTCGGCAGGGACAACGCACAACATGGCCTGGAAGGACGGGAAGGTTGAAAGTGTCACCGATGCCGGCAATAAAGTCAGTACGATCTCCCGCACGGCAACCCGTTATGGGGGTGTGGATAAGGTTACTGCGAAGGTGGTTGATCCTGCGAATCCTGAGGCCACCAGCCCTGAGACGACCCTGACCTTGCAGTATAATGGCAATGCGGGTTCGGCATTGATTCCGGATGGCTATTCGATTGATGGTACCAATGAGTCCGTCAGCTGGCAGCGGGATTTTGCCAATAACAAGATGACCGTTACGTCCGGTGATGCGTCCACTACCATCACATACAATCGTTGGGGCCAGATAGCGAAGACGGAAGGGACCAATCGTCCAGATAAGTTGGCGGTCTACAATGCGGCGGGGCAACTGGTTCAGATTACTAAGGGTACAGATGTCATTGTTGCGACCCGGGATGCTGCTGGATATATCAGTAAGATCACCCAAAATGGTGTAGTCCATATGGTGAATGTGCGTGACAACAACGGGCGTCTGGTCAAGCGCTACACCTTAGTGGATACGGATCAGTATCGGGTTGATCACTGGATCTTCCATACCAGCAGTGGCTATGATGAGGAAGGGCAGCCCTTTAAAATTGGTGATATCGAAGGATATGCGATGGCTCTCGATTATGCCAAGAATACCGAGCTACCGACAGGTGATGGCCCCTATATCGCAGCGGCTCAGACTCTGGATGATTTTGATGATGAGAAGGATTACAAGCTGACTCTGGTTTCGACGGATGCAGCGGGACGGTTACGCAGTTCCAAGTTGCGTACCGGCAGTGAGGACAAACCGATGGATGATGAGGGCAACAAGTGGCCAGAGTTTATGACTTCCAAGGTGAGTTACAATATTAATGGTCAGGTAGATAGCTATAATGATGGCGGGGATTCGGTATCCTTCGTATATGAAAATACTACCGGGCGACTAAAAGCTGATAACGCTGGAAACAGCTTTGACTATTATGATGATGGACGCTTGATGAGTGTCAGTTCAAATGCTGCGACTTATACATATGGGTACGACCTATTCAATCAGCATACTCGAACGACTGTCAGTATACCTGGATTGCAGGACCCTCAGGTTTTTGACTGCACCCGTGATGCAATTGGTCGGGTGATCCATGAGTCACTGCCTAGCGGTATTAAGCTTGATTATCAATATAATCCGCTTGGTCTTATGACCCAGAGCAACGTCGACCTTCCTGAAGGTAGTGATGATTATCAGGTTTCCTATACCTGGGCTGATGACTCGCGTCTAGCATCGATTGATCGCCCAGGAACAGATGCTGATGTGGCGTATCATTATGATGATGACACCAATCTGTTAAGCGGGATTAGCCAAGGAAATAAATCCATTGGTCTGGTACGTGATGCAACGCGCAACCACGCGGTTGTCGCCCGTTTTACCGGTGCGGATGCGGTAGCTCAGGCCGCCAGTGCCACCCCTGGTTCGGTTACTGCTGGAGAAAATGGTCAGTCTGTGGCTGATATTTTCGGTATCGACTATGCGGGTCGGACAACAATGGCTCAAGTCGGAGGCCATACCTATCAGTATACCTATCGTCCAGATGGGATACTTAATGGTTACACACTGGAGGGTATGCATGTTCCATATGAACTTAACAGTGCAGGCTACCCGACCATTATTGATGACAACCTGCTCAATGAAACCCTGGTTGCGGATGTGGGCGGAACACCGGTTTATGTGTCTAATAATGTCGGTGGAACGCCGGGAGGTGGGGTCGCAACCAGCTCGCCTGATCCGAATGATCCAGTCTTTGACTTGTCGGGCACATTTGATGCCTATGCGGCTACCCATGGTTATGGGCTGATGGAAGAACAGTTGTCGATTTATTTACCGGATACCGGGGCTTTTCTGGATATTGATGACTGGCTGGCAGTGGGCAATGTGCGGGACCATCTGGACAGTGCGACGCTGGCAAGTAATCTGAGCGCCACGATGTCCGGTAGTGCAACCGTGCTCTGGCAGGCAGGGATCGGGCGCCGGGGTACGGGCGGTCTGCAGATCAGTGCCAGTGCGGGTGAAACGGCGCAGCTGAGGGCGGACCAAACCGGTTCTTCCTATTCTATTTATTTCAAGATCGACAGCGTGACGGATGTGGACAGCTTTGTGCTGGCATCGGATGTGTACCAGCATGGGATTGATTTTGATCACAACACCATCACCGCAACCTTATCCGGCGGTACGGTGACGGTTGAAGGTGAGACGGTGGCTTTGGGGGCATGGCATCATCTGGCAGTTGACTGCCGTGATTCTGATGATGCGGATGATGATGCCGAGCGTTATGTGTATCTTAACGGGGTTGAGATTGTGCATGGCACATTAGCCGAAAATTCGACCCTGGACCAGGTGGTTGCAGGGGTGCAGAGCGTCACCAGTTGCGGCAGTAATCCGTCTGTCAATCTGGTGCTGGACGAAGTGGGTTATAATGCCTTTGTGCCAACGGCTGAAGCACAACTGGTGGTGCTCAATGCGGATCGGTTCAAGCCGACGCGGGTATCGGGTTTGCAGGTCACCGGAGCTGAACAAGTCCAACTTTCCGGTCTGCAGATCGAAGGACCGTCAACCTTCAGTTATATGAAGGATTCGGTGCTGGCCAACAGTCTGATCAAGGGCAGTGTGGTTGCCCAGGGCAATGATCACGTGCTGTTCATCCACAACAATGTTTTTGGGGCCGAGACCGATGGCGGTCAGCTCACGCTGGAAGACAATCATGGTAGTTATGTGATGCATAATATGTTCCTGAATACAGACCAGGCTTCCACCTTAACCATTCTGGGTGGTGATGTGGTGAGTGACTATAACAACTACTGGCCGCTGCGGGCGACGACGACATTGGTGGATGGAGCGGCGGATACGCTGGATCATACGGGCTATTTCAGTTCGTCGTTCTACGGGCGTCCGGTATCGAATGTGCTGGGCTATGATCCGGGAACGCCGCAGACGCCGACGATTGGTGAATATGCCAGTGGCAGTGATATTTCGGTCTTGTCCCGTCGGGAACGGCATGAGGGTATCGGGCCGGAGGGCTGGTATGGAATAGAGGATACGGAGCCAAGACGGATCACCTTTAAGGTGGAGAAGGTCGCATCGTCCGAGCTGGAGATTCGTTCGCTGATCGAGGTGGTGAGCGCGACGGATGCGTCGGGGTGGACGACCGACCACAGCATGAGCGTAACCCGGACAGTGCCAAACATGTATGCGCAGCACCTGTTGATCGGGCTGAAAGGGGCTGGCGATGCGGTGCTGATTGACAATGTCAATCTCTCTTCTGAAGCCGGGACTGTGTTTGAAGATAATTTTGCGGTGGGAGTCAGTAACTGGTCGCAGACCGGTGAATCGGGCTCGATAGATGCGATCAGCGATGAGCTGCAACTGTCGGCAAGCGGAACACCAGGTGAAAAAGCCGCCTTGGCAGTACGTAGCTTCTCACCACAAGCGATTGGTGGGATACTGGCAGGAGAATGGCTGCAACTGCAGTTTGAGATACGATTGCCATCGCAGAGCTCGCACCTGGAAAATCGGTTGGTCTGGGGACTGGCGGATACGTACGGCGATGGCTATTTCGGTGAAGTCTTCATCGGACCGGAAGACCAGGTCCAGCTCTTTGACCCGCTGACGGAAGTGAGTGCGGTGGGTTATGGGGATGCACCGTTGCTGGTACAGGGAGACGATACCTCGTCGCTGGGAGCACGTCCGTGGCTGGATGGCAGCCGCGGTGACTTTACCCGGAGCAGCGATTGGCAGGAACTGTCGATGAGCTTTACCCGGTTGAGTGCGCGTCAGCTGGAAATGACGACGGCGATCAAGGATGTGGCTTCGGGAGAAGTGAGCTACAGCGAAAGCCGTCGTAAGGCGAATGCCGGAACGATGACCTTTGATGAGGTCTTCCTGGGCTTTGCCGGGATGGCCAATACCCTGATTCTGGATGATGCCAGCGTGAGTGGGTTCTGGAGTGGTGAGAGCCGGGTGGCAATGCTGGACAGCTTCAGCGATGGTGGGCGCTCCGACGGTAGCGATGAGGCCGATATCAACTGGGTCCGTTCCACCAGTGAGGTGAACCTGAGCATCACCAGCGCCGGCATCGATAACAGTTATGCCTTAAGTATCGGCTGGAATGCGGACCTGATGGAATGGTCGTCGGATAACTTCAATCAGATCGAAGAGACGCCACAGATGGTGCTGGGGACCTTCCCCGCCCTGACTCTGACCGATAATGGCGATACGGTGACCTTTACCTGCAAGGTGAAGCTGGGCGAACTCACTTATGATCCGCATAACCGGATCTTCTGGGGCATGGGTGATACCCGTCCGGAAGAGCATGGCATGCTTATCCGTCCGCCATTGCATGCCAACGGCTGGAAGTTGACAGATCGCCGCAGTCTGCTGGTGACTGGTGGCATCGATGTGGACCTTGCGCCGTTGGGGTATGAGGCGGACCAGGATAATGGTCTGGAAGATGAATGGTCGGTTGAAGAAGGTGGCGGGGCTCAGGTGATGAATACCCCGACCCTTAATAACTCGCCAGCCAATCCACCTGCCAACCCTGCGGATGAACGAACAACTCTTGATGACATAAAACCTGAATGGACTGGTGAAGATGTTGTTGAAAGCTTCAAAGGCTTTGCGGCGAATTCTGATATAACCTGGAAGAAACGTGATAGAACGACATCAACAGGGCCATTTCAAGTTTCAACAGAATATGTACAATATGATGAAAATCAGAGAACTATTGCACGGATTATTGGTGGAGCAGGTATCTTGCGATACGGGTACAATGAGAAAGGATTCTTAGTACAATTTGGCATCCTGCCTTTCCCAAAATCACAGCTCAAACCAACCACTATAGTCTATGACTATGATGCCTATGGACGGCTTGCATATGTTCAGACCATACAGGATGGCGGTAATCGAGCCTACCTTTATGTTCATCTGGCCAATAAGGGCTACCGAAATGTGGTTGCAGAATTATGTGATATAGGTGCGGACGGATCTATTGAACGTATAAGATCCATATTTAAAGATAAATCCGGAAAATTAGAAGGATTTATTGAAACAAAATCAATTATTGCTGAAGATAACACTGTCTTTTGGACAAAGCTTGATGGTACATCTGTTATTGCCATTGCTGAAGGAGCCAATCCCGATTCAGAAGAAGTCGAAACATATAAGTATGATTCGGATGGGAATCTGAAAGATAGTTCATCAATATGGAAAAATGATAATTACTATCTTGATAACCACTTCAGGTTTGGTGGTGCATGGCTTGATTTTGAAGGTCATCACTACCTTCTTGGAGATGAAATCTACTTCCCTGACCTTGGGATACTGGGACGTCCTCAGGATCTTCTGAAAGAGAAAAATATTGAAGATCTCGCATATGTAACGTTCAGGTATGAAGAACGAAAACTGGCTGAAGCTTATGATAGAGCTTACGCGAATGGAGAACCAGATTTCAAAGGTAAACTCGATCTCAAAGCTGAAGAGTTTAATATCAGGTGGGAAAATAGTATTCAGCATGGAATATGGCAAGGATATACAACATTTAGGTCAGAAGTGTGGGCACCTGTCATCGGTGGCATTGGGGATCGAGCAGTACTGGTAAATAAAGCAGTCGATGCAAAATTCCTGGCAGCGTCTGTTGCTTTCTGGGGACCAGATTATTCATCAAGTACCATGGCCAAATATAAAGATTCCGCGAGAACACAATTGGTTGCGGCGTTAGGAGATAACGATCGTATCAGGATGGATGACATTCACCAGATGACCGCCCAAGCAGCCAGGAATGTTACCGAAGATATGATTCTTTCTGGATTAGGCATGGCTCTGCCGACATATGTGGATACCGCTGTGCCTATCCATCTTTTGGATGACGCTGAGGGCTCTACGCGACTTGCTGCCAGATCTGCTGATTCAGCCAGTTATGCAGTAAAGGTCGCACTGCAAAGTGATATCTGTTTTGTTGCAGGTACCTTGGTCAAAACAGGTTCTGGATATGAGGAGATTCAAGACATCAAGGTTGGCGACGAGGTATACGCATATGACACCGATCTGAAAGAAAGCGTAATTAGTGAAGTCGTAAACCTGTTTGTGACCTATCCAGATGTTTTGGTCACCCTGACTTACCAGCACACGACAGGTGGCGAAAGTAATACCAGCATAATTACGGGTACTGCGGTACATCCTTTCTGGTCAGTCTCCAAAAACTCCTGGGTAGAACTGGCGGCTCTTGAGAAAGGTGAATCTCTCCTCCTTGCTGATGGCTCAAACGCCTATGTCGTGTCGGTTGAGCTTAGAGAGCTGGATACGGAACAAACTATTCCTACTTACAATTTTGAGGTGAAGAAACAGCACACGTACTACGTCGCAGGAAATAGGGCAAACCCAGCGTTCACTCTGGTGCATAACTCCAGTCAGTCAGACTGCGATGAGATTTTAGGTGTTCTTGATAACGCGATGGGACGTGGAAAGAATATCGATGGTATCGTGTCAAAAAACTGGGGGGACTTTTCTCCCGAGCTGAAACAAAACCTTATCAATCTATATAGTAAACATAATAGCAGACTTCCCATTGCTATGGATGGATTGGGAAATCAGTTAATGTTAACTGAAGGAAACCCAAATGTGACAAGTCATTTGCAGGTAATCCGAAGTAATGGACGAGTTCGTTGGCAAAAAGGAGAGGCCTTTATTCAAGAAAACTATGGGTCGATTGGACAGAGGAAATATAATGTGCCTACTACTGGTGGACGAGTAGTTGATGCCCCAGTAGATTTGGCTGGAGGAGGAGTCCAAGCTAACGAAGTCAAAACGTATCTTCTTTATCGCGGGGACGAGATTGGGGAAGTTCCACTTAGCGGTGAAATAAGAACACAAATATTGAAAGATATATGGTTAAGGCGGAACGTTCAAGGGTATAGCCCTGTCTGGCATTTTGTTGATGCTCCGCCAAGCGAAGCTCTTGCAAAGCGGTTAAAAGATGCAAATATACCGACTGTTCGATACCACCGCGCAACTAAGCCTAAAGCAGGAAACTAAAGGTTTATGAACAATCTTAATGAAGAACAATTTGCCATAATTGCTGATCGGGAAGCGTATTTTCTCGAATATATGGACTTCGCTTTTGAGATGCTTCTAGATTTTTCATCTAAACTTGAATCTGTTCATCCAGAGCACTTCATTGAACATCCCTTGGACTACATTGTAGCAGTTGATGATCAATTTGGGGGTATCATAAATAGTGACATTGACGATAATCATCTTGTTCCACAAATTGGCTTTTTTCTTGGTAGCTGCCTCAATGCCGATTTAGATGGCCAATGGCTACTTAATAAAGATCCAAATTCTAAGTACTTTGCTCGATATGTAGTTGGTAACTTTAAAAAAGTTACGCTCCCTAATATAGTAGTAGATCCAATGCAAGCAGCATTTGAATTCTTTTCGTCGCCGATTGAATCTCGTTCTGGTTTGATGCAATTTTATAATGAGATTGTAGAGACATGCAAACGTAGATAGATCAAAGATTATGCATTCAGTAATGCAAGCATCGCGGCTATTATTGTCGATAAATTATTAGGTTGATTTATATGAAATCGACTAAATTTAGAAGTCGGAAGTTCCGTAAACAATCAATACCTATTCCCATATGTATATTGGAATGGGTATTCCTTATATGGGCAAATGCTAAGGTCTTTTCTTTTCAGTTTGAGCGCTGGCTACAAGATATGCCGATTCCATTAACATATGCCTTTTGGATCGCTTATTTCTTGCTAACAATACATGCTGCTTTAACCATTGTAGCAAGGCATAAAAAATGGAGAAGCTATCTTGCTATAACAACACTCAATATTTGTTGTTTTGCCTTTTTGGACACATTACAAATGTGTACTTCCAACTATAAAGGTGACGCAATCTTGAGGCGAATATCAATTTGGGCGATTTTCATTTCCATAACCATGCTTTTAATACTTACAAAAAAGCCCCTATTTAAAAAAGAATCCCCAAAATTGTTACGTATATTAGACCCTTGTGATCTTATCATTATTCGCTTGAATATTTACCCTATAGTAAGCCTGCTATTAGTAGCATTAGGCTTGCTTACATACGGAAAATTAACTTATTTTTCTTCATCGGTTGAAACAAAAACAGTAGAACGAATGAGTAAAGAATTTAGGGTCGATGAGGAACTCTTACTTTATAAACCTTATGTACCTGAAAAATGGGATCAAATCATAAAAAGTTTTCCTGCTATAACTCTTGGAGTTGATAAATTTAATATCACAATGGTAGAGAAGAAAATCACACGTAATGATGCAATGTCACTAATTGAAAGTCTTCAAAATCAAACGGGTAAACCGTACATGTTTTACGAGGTTTTTGTATCAGATGGCCTATGTAGTGATATTATCCTATGGAATAAGATAATGACATTTTATTGCTTGTCTTTGATTGCGTACAACCCTGAAAACAAAGTACTGTGCAACCGTGCGATCTCATGTCTTGATATCATCATCAAAGCGTACCCACTGGATTCTGCGCCATTTTTGTGGTATAAATTTCATTTAATGGAAGCAATTATTTTAAACATAGAGCGACATGAATACAAAGAAAAAATGCGGCATATAATATATCAAAACCTAAGACAGCAGGACTGGACTTTAGTCATTTTAAAACAATTAAACAGACTTAATGAAATACACAGAAGAAAAGCATTTCCACACCAAGAAAGAGATGGATTAGTAACCTATAAAAGAAGCAGTATTAAAGATTGGTTTTGTGTGAAGTTTGGCTATGCATATGTGGCAAAATGCCATCTGGTTGCATATCAAAAGAGTAAAGAAAAAGATTTTGACCCCAGCACTATTTTTGTTACTTCCCCCACTTGTACAGATGCAGAAAAAGAATTAATGGAAAAGCTTGAAGTTGAATCTTTCTGGACCGAAATAGCTAAAAAGCATCAAAACCTCCTCGCCTTAGTATCCAAAAACTAGTGCAGGATGAATGTCGGCCATAGCGTCTAAAAACTCATCTTGGCCAAAAAGTTAATGGTTCTTTTAGCCAAGCACTGGCCGTAGTTGTCAAGTTGCGTCCAAAAACTCATCCGGGCCTGAAAGCGATTGGTTTTCAGGCCAAAAATCGTGGAATCCATCTAACTATAAGGGACAGAAAGATAAAGCATAAAAATCAAAATCTAAGCAACCGTAATCGTGAACAGCATCTGTTCAGAGAGCCTGTTCTTTGGGCCAGTCGTTGGTCTGTTGACTCACTCAGGCGGCGACGCGGCAGTAATATATTGAGCAGACCACCAAGGCGCTCTCTGTACTGGATCTTTCCAGATTCCATCTGCGGAGCCGGATCAATATTCTGACAGTCAGTAGAGTAGAGCTCGCAGGAGCCTGGTGATTGGCGTAACGCGCATGTAGGGTCGCCCCCCCTCTCCCCAAAAAAGCGCGGACAATAGGCTCTGTGTGGGCGATTGGCAAGGAATCGGGTCCAGGTCCTATAAAATTAGCTACCAGGCGGCAATGGGGCTTGTGCGAGGTTCTGGAGTCGCAACAGGTCAGGTTGAGATGTTGATTCCGATCACATGACGATGCTTGCCCAGGAACCAGACCCACTTGCCCTTCGGCTCAATCTGATAGCTACGATTGAACTGGTTGGCGGCCTGAAATAAAGCTTGCTCATCGTCCCGGTCGATTGGTTGCCATTCTTCCTCCATCAGGTCTTGAAGGTAGAGATCATCCGGTTGCCAGCATGGTCCCCAATAGATCTCACTATCGCTGTCATCCTGTAGATAAAACTCGCAGAAATCCCGGTCCGTCCCCAAGCTCAAGGATTGCTTCGCACAGTCCTGAAAACTCGCTGTTGTATGTAGGTTAGCCATCATCATTCCTCCGTTTACGATTATGAGCGCATGGTTGGCAAAGCACCGATTGCATCCTGAAGCTGCTTTTCATCGTGGTTGTACAGCAAGTGAATATCAGTGGTCCAACCACCAAGCCTCTTTGCTGCGTCTTCTGCCACTTTTGCTTCTGCCAGCAAAGTCCGGAAAGTGTGCCGCCAGCAATGAAAG
>MDTD01098166.1_pt1 | contig 13105 bp, 8 predicted proteins | sample 811221 | NCBI WGS metagenome assembly MDTD01 (sample SAMN05326646, study PRJNA326480) | marine metagenome | isolation source: seawater | place: Pacific Ocean: South West | collected 2011 | reverse complement strand
TATGACTTTTAATGACCATTACAATGTTTTTGGAGAGTGGTTTAAAATAGTTTTTATTGAGAATGAGGGTATGGCATTTGGTATACAGCTCTGGGGAGGTGACTTTGGAAAACTGTTTTTAAGCCTCTTTAGAATAGTTGCTGTTGTTTTAATGATTATTGCTTTAAATCGCTTAATTAAGAGAAAGGCTGAAACGCTAGTGTTGGTCTTTTTTGGCTTTCTATTAGCTGGAACGTTGGGTAATGTATTAGATAGTGTTTTTTATGGCGCTTTATTTTCTAGTACAAGTTTTTTTCAAAAAGCTGTTTTTATGCCCGAGGCTCCACTCCAGGCTTACTCTACATGGCTTTATGGAAATGTTGTTGATATGCTTTACTTTCCATTAGCTGAAGGGCATTTTCCTGATTGGCTTCCAGAAAGGCCAGAAAGTAAACCAGTATGGTGTCCCCAAATCTTATTTCAACTTTTTCCTTGGGCTAATGAGCAATGGCTCTTCTTTCGCCCGGTTTTTAATATTGCAGATGCGGCTATTAGTACATTTATGATAGCATTTATCGTGTTTTATAAACGAATGTCATTTGCCTGGGAGTTGTTGTTTCCACAAAAAAAAAGCGCCAATTAGGGCGCTTTTTTTTAAATAAAATAAGGTGTTGTGTTATTCCACAATAAACTTAATGGAACTTTTCTTTCCTTCTTTATTAATCTGAATTAAATAAAGACCAGTTTCCAGCAGTTCAGTGTTCACTTTATTTTCACCAGCTTGAGCAACCATAGGCTGTGTTAGCTGCTTCCCAAGCATGTCTGTTATAAAGAAAACAGCTTGGTCAAAAGATCTGTCTAAGTCAAGAATAAGATATGAAGATGCTGGCTGTGGATAAACAGCCATAGTCCTATCTAGCTCTTGGACACTACTAAAGTCTTTAATTAGCTCTATGTCGTCGAGATATAATGAGTTTCCGCCATTATGGCTGTGGGCTTCAAACTTATATAAAACTTCACTTTGGCCTTCAAATGCGGCAGTGTTTAGTGTCACAGTAACCCAATCGTCAGCTTCAGGGTAAAGTCTTGCATCAACAACAATATCAGTTGTGGCTAGGTCACTACCTCGTTTTTCAAATATTGCTGTATAGCTTTGTCCACAGTCTATCGATGCCAAAACTTTGAATTCGCAATCATTATAATCAGTGCCACTTAAATTAACACCGGAATATGCGTAAGAAAACCTTAGAGATGAATTAGAAGCAGAACTCATGTCAATGTGATCAAAAACTAAAGCACCTTGCGAGTTTAAGCCCCACATAACTAAATCATATCTTAAACACTCTTCAGAGTTTCCATGACCACCAAGAGGCCACGTTACTGAGTTGCTTATTGCTTGGTCTGCAATGTAAAGTCTTTCGCCATTTGGGTTTTCAATAAATGCATTGTTAAAGTCATCATCTCCAAGGCTATAAGTCTCAAACCCTTCGCTATGTGTTGTGCCAACAGGTGTCTGGCTAACTGTATGAAACATTATTGCAGCGCTATTGTTGCCTTTGTTGATATCTAATGTTGCATATATGCCATCTAAGTTAATATTATACTGTATTTCATTCCTGCCATTGTCAGGACTAATTGCAGGGAATGTAACCGTTTCCGTCGCATTTTTTGAAACGCTAACAAGTTTGCTAACTGGTGTACTGCCATTATGCGTATATGTGGCATATACTGAATCAGCATCAATAGAAGTAGGGTTAGTTATCTTTATTTGCGGTGTAATAGTATAATCACAATAAGCAGGAGAGGTCATGTCTTCTGTTAATTCCAAGTCAATTATTTCCTGACCAGGTAATGTTATGTATGACATATCACTCTTAGCTGCGGAAATAACTTCATCTTGACCTTCAGCAACAAAGACAACGACTTCTAGATCCCCAAGTACATAATCTACTCCATTTAAGTTAGAAGGTACGGTATATGTATATGTTTTACTAATAAAAGAACCTGTAGAAGTGTTGGTTATGCTATCCCCCCATTGGCCTGTCAATAAATGCCTAAGCATGTGCATATGGTTATAGTTCCCATTCGGTAAAATACTACTTGGATTATAGCTGCTGCCTCCACTTTGTGGTCCTTCTACATTATTTTGAAGCAAAGCGACATTAAGCATGTTTGAGGCATTGGGACTAGTTCCTGTATAATAGGCTTCTACATTTACTGTTAGTTGACGAGTTCCTAAATCAAGTTCAGACTGTGCCGCCACATTGACGTATGCCGATTCGCCAAGTTTTTGAGTTGCCGAATTTGACCATAATCCCCTACTCATAGCAGATCCGCTTCGATTTATGGAACCAGCTGGATAGCCCGAAACACTAGCAGCACTGGCTAAAGCCGCTCCAAAAGGTGTAGTAAAATTGGGGTCGCCAGATTGTGGGTTAGCGTAGCCACCTGTGTGCACATTAATGATGTGAATCTTGCCAGGGTTTGCAGCCGAAATTGAATTTGCAACTTTGTGGCCGTCAGGACAGAATTGACAATAAATTCCAGTATACTCCTCAAGAAGAACTGTTTTGTTTCCTGGAGCAGTACTCACAAAGGTCTGTGCCTGACTTTCAAACAGAAAGGCGCTAAATGCGAATAAAAGAGTTAGTGTGTATTTCATGATTTTTTGAATAAGTGTTAGTGAATTTGTAAGGCGCTAAATTGAATAAAAATTATTACATTTTCAATTTTTAAAAGTTTATATCAATCGAGTCTATATAGTTCCATTTAGCTTTTATTGCTAATGTTTTAAGAATTTTAGCATTCTCCGCGGGTTTGTTTTCTTTAAAGCTAGCACTAGACCAAATGCCATTGCCATCAGCATCATAAAAGGCTTGAAGTCTATACGAGCCAGGTAAAAGATGGTTGAAAGAAAACATTGTTTCGCCAGAATTAAGTTTTTTACGCTCAATTAAAGCTTCTTCCAAATAAAGCTCAGTAAACACATTTAATTGATTGGTTGTGAGTTTTATTTGCCAACTACCATAGCTGTTGCTATCTAAAACATTAATAGAGATGGTGTCTGCCTTATTTTTTATGCCATATATGTCAGTAAAGCAATCATCCGGTATTATGAGAGACGCTTTGCCAGATATGTTATTAATCATAGGGAGTTTTAGGTCTATCTGGTTTTGAAAAAGTTTTATAGTGTCCAAATTAAACTTTGCACTATCCTTAACAAGAATCAACGTGTTTTCATAAGTCTTTAATGGTTTGTTAAAGGTTATATTTAGAACTTCATGCTTTCCTATATTTATAGCTTTATCTAACACTCTCAATGGGCTTAAGTTTTGATACGCGTGGTTTTCGTTCTTGAATAATAAACTATCAGTTTTGCTAGTAAGTACATAAGTATCTGTATAGTGCCATATGATAAGGCTATCCTTTAGATGTATAAGATAAAGATTCGGGTTGAGCGTTTTAATTTTATTGAGGCTAAAAATATCTGCTTTTATTAAGCTTTGATGCGGGCTTATTGAATCAATACTTAAAAAATTCTTCTGTGGTTCCGCAGATATAATTAATGGGCTTAGCTCTTTTGTAGAGCCGTCTTTAAATGTAATTGTTGATTCGCTAAAGCAGTATTTTTCATTAGGTAAGTCATAAAGCTTATTTTGATTTTGATCATCAAGAATAATAACTGAAAAAGAATCATCAGGCAAATGTTCTAATTTATATTCACCTTTATTGTTTGTTTTAGTAATAAAGTCAGCTGTTTGATTTATAAAGTCCTTATTTGAACTAAACCTATAGGCAAGCACCCAAATGTTCTCAACCGGAGTTAATTGTGGATAGCTAAGGACAGAGCCAGCAATAATATTGGAATCCAGAGTAGCTCCAGTAGAAAAAACATACTTTAATTGTTCTATCTTGTTGTTTTCATTAATATCAGAAATATAATTATAAAAATTAAAAGAATATGTAGTGTTGTCTTTAAGAGAGTCTAATAGCTCTATTCTTAGCTGTTTTTTCTTAATTTCTATTTTGGGTGCGCTTTGCTGGCTCGGCGAAATAATGTAGTTGCCCTCGCTTTGGTTAGTACTAAAATATTCATCAAACTCTAGGCAGTATATAATAGTAGAAATGTTAACTGAGCCATTTGGCGGGGACGATCTTATCAGAATAGGGGCATTAGAGTCGCGTTCTCCACCCGCGGGTATAACAACATTAGCACAAGAAAGATAAAGGCTTAAAATGGCTAAAATGGGCCATTTGTGAGAAAACAAAATCGCCTGAGGTTTAAACATAGTCTCAAACTTATAAAATCTTATTGGTTGAGCTTAATAAGAAGCACAGAAATATCAGAAGGACTGATTCCGCTAATTCTGCTGGCTTGACCTAGTGTTTTAGGTTGAATATGACTAAGTTTCTCAATACATTCAGCAGATAGGCTGCCTATTTTGTGGTAATCTGTATTTGCTGGAATATTAACTTTTTCAAGCGAGCTAAGTTTTTTCGCAATTTCTTTTTCTTTTTCAATGTATCCAGAATATTTCATTTCAATTTCTGCACATTTTAAGTTATTTGAATCGGAATAGATGCCGTTGGCTTGCTTTTGTATAGAAATTAAATCTTCAATTTGAATGCCAGGGCGGCTTATTACCGAAATTAATTTTACTTTTTGTTTAAGAGGGCTGCTTTGTTTTTTATGTAATAATGGGTTAGCCTCTTCGGGACTTATGCTTTTCTTTTTAAAGCTATTTATTATTTCTGAAATATTCTTCTTTCTCTCTTCAACAAGCTTTAACCTTTTGTCAGATATAAGGCCTTCCCTATGACCTATTGGACTTAATCTAATATCAGCATTATCTTGCCTTAACAAAAGCCTGAATTCAGCCCTTGAAGTGAACATTCGGTAGGGCTCATCCGTACCTTTATTAATAAGGTCATCGATTAACACCCCCATATAAGCCTGTGAGCGTTTTAAAATAAATGCCTCTTGCTTATTAATTTTATTATGTGCATTAATTCCTGCCCAAAGGCCTTGACATGCAGCCTCTTCATAGCCCGTGGTGCCATTGATTTGACCGGCAAAAAACAAGCCATTTATAAGTTTAGTTTCGAGTGTGTTTTGTAGTTGAGTTGGTTGAAAGAAATCATATTCTATCGCATAGCCAGGCCTAAACATTTTAACCTTTTCAAACCCTTTAATTTGTTTAAGTGCTTTATATTGTATTGCTTCTGATAGTGAGCTTGAAAAGCCGTTTAGATATATTTCTACGGTATTCCAACCTTCAGGCTCAATAAATAATTGATGGCGATCTCGATCAGCGAAACGATGGATTTTGTCTTCAATTGAAGGGCAATATCTTGGTCCTATTCCTTGAATTCTGCCATTGAACATGGGAGATTCATGAAAACCAGATTCAAGTATCTCGTGCACAATCGGGTTGGTATATGCAATATAACAAGATCGTTGTTTTTCAGGAGTAGTAGTATTAGTAAATGAGAAGGTAGATGGTGCTTCATCCCCTTTTTGTTCCTCCATTTTATCATAATCTAATGATCTGCCATCAATCCTTGGCGGCGTTCCGGTTTTCATTCTTCCTGCTTCAAAACCGAGAGAAACTAGTTGTTCTGTAATGCCTGTGGCAGAACGCTCACCAGCACGTCCGCCTCCAAATTGTTTTTTCCCAATGTGAATCAAGCCGTTAAGAAAAGTACCATTTGTTAAAATTACAGCCCGAGCTTTTATGGTTTGGCCCATTTGGGTTTTCACGCCTTTTATGTTGCCCTTTTCAATTATGAGTGATGTTACCATGTCTTGCCAAAAATCAACTTGTGTAGAGGTCTCTAATAGTTGTCGCCATTCCATAGCAAATAGTCCTCTGTCATTTTGAGTTCTTGGACTCCACATGGCCGGCCCTTTGGACTTATTTAACATTCTAAACTGAATCATTGACCTGTCTGAAACTATACCGCTGTAGCCACCTAGAGCATCTATTTCTCTAACTATTTGACCCTTTGCGATTCCTCCCATGGCTGGATTGCAAGACATTTGCGCTATGGTTTGCATGTTCATGGTAATAAGCAAAACCTTAGAGCCTTTGTTTGCGGCCGCTGCTGCTGCTTCACAGCCAGCATGACCAGCGCCAACTACAATTATGTCATAATCAGAAAACATAGGGCGAAGTTAATATTATATTTAGTTAGGAACAACCAAATGTTCCACGTGGAACATTAGTAGTTTAAGTAAAAGTCTTCCTTTGTACGCATTATAGACTTTTCTTTATTGGTTTTATCCTTATAACCAGCTAAATGTAGCACACCATGCAGTATAACCCTTTGTAGCTCAACGATATGTGAGCATTTATTTAATTGGCTATTTTCCTTAATACGATCAATGCTTATAAACAAATCTCCTTCAATTTGATTTTGTTCGTCACTTTGATCAAAGGTTATTATATCTGTAAAATAATCGTGATTAAGATAATTTCTATTAATGTCTAGTAGGTATAAGTCAGAACAAAGTATGATGTTGATACACTCAAGTTTAAAACCTTCACTTTCAACGAGATAAAGAACTTTCTTGGTGATTTCTTTTTTACATACTATAGTATAATTGCAGTCCTCGTTAAAAAACTGAATCATAATCATTTAGCTATAGGAGAACTCAATGCTTACCTTAGACCCATTGTTATCATAGTCTACTTTGTCGGCAAGGTGTCTCATTAAAAAAATGCCCCGACCATTTGGTTTTTCCAAATTTTCCGGGGCGGTAGGATCAGGAACTTGTTCGGGATCAAATCCTTGGCCTTCATCTTCTACAGTAAAGCAAATGCTATTGAGTGAGCCTTGATACATGCTTAAACAGACAGTTTTTGATTTATTGGACTTGTTACCATGTACCATAGCGTTTGTGACTGCTTCAGAAACAGCGACTAATATATTGCCGAACATTTCATCTTTAAGCTTTAATTCTTTAAATACGTCTTCAATAAACTTTTCAACTATACTGATGTTAGAGGCATCCGAAGCAAAAACAACTTGGTTCGTCTTTGTTGTCATAATAAATTAATCTTTCATTTTTTTGTAATAGTCATTGACTAAATCTCTGTAAAATGGATATAGTTCAGCAGGGATACTTTGGTAGTACTCAATATTATCCTTTTTTAATTTTTCATACTGTTCAAATAAGTGTTTTGACTTAGCCTTATAATCACTTGGTGATTGTGCTTTCCTTTTCTCTGACAACTCTCGTTCTTTTAAAGCGTTTTCGGCTTTAAGTAAGCGTGTGCTAATATCCTGAACTCTATTCATTAGGTTTTGGTCTATTCTATTATGTACGAGTTCTTTTTCAATTTGTTTCATTTCTTTAAGAATATTTTCTATTTCTTTAGAATCCTTTTTTCCATCCTTGAAATGTGATTGGCTTAATGTCTCTAGTAAATGTCTTATTTTAGCCTGTTTTATAGCGCTTTGGGCAAGTTGTTTATTCCATTCTTTTTTTCCTTTGCTCCCATTTCCTTTTTTAAGGCTTTCTAGCTCTTTCTGTAGTTCTTTTTGCATTTTTTTAAGGCCTGCCATATTTGGCTTTTTTCCATTCTTTTTTTGACAATTTTGACACCCCTTCATGCTTTTTGCAGTAGAATTTTGCATTTGCTCTAAAGATTCACTGAGCATCAAAGCTAATTTGTTAAAAGAAGTCATACTGTACTGCTGGCTCACCTTTGCGCGAAGTACTTGACGTTCTGTTAATGATTTTGTGCTCTTTTTCAGTGTTCTGTTTGCCGATTTTAACTCTGACAAAATGAACGACTCTAGCTGAACAACACGTTTGCTAAGGCTTTTTAAACTATCCTCTATTGTAATTAAGTCTTCTTGAATTTGATGCTGTTCTTGTATAAACGATTTAAACTTGTGCCCTTTCGTGTTTATGTTGTCAGCCTTTTCAATAAGAGCTTCCTGCTTATAAGATATTTGTATCAGGTTATCTAAAAGTCTCTCAAGTAGTGCCATGTCAATATATGCACTTTCCTCTTGCATAGAAGCTTCCATTGCCTCCATTGCCTCCTTCATGTTTTCAAGTTGCTCACTTGCGTCTTTTTGGTGTTTGCCTCCTTTTTGTTTTTTATTTTTTTCTAACTCTTCAAGAGCCTTGTTCATTTCATTGTTTATGTTTTCTTGAATATTCTCTTGCAAATCCAAGTTATGCTGTCGATCTAGTTCTTGATTTAGCTTTTCAAGGTCATCAACTTTTTCTTGTAAGTTGTTAAACTCATTTTTTAATTTTTCTTGATCCTCAAGTTGTTCACTTTGGCTCTTTTTGTCGTTTAAGGTTTCTTTAGACTCCTGAAGTTGTTTTTCCTTTAGATCATCTAAGTCATCAATAATATCATTAAGTTGTCGTTCAAACTCGAACTGTTTAAATAACGACATCATGCGCTCTAACTCATCGTTCAACTCTTCATTTGAAAGCTCCATTTTTTCAAGCATATCCATACTTTCCTCTTTAGTCAAGTCTTCCATTAGCTTATCCATTTCTTCTAAAAGCTTTTTAAGTTCTTTAGGGATTAGCTTCTCATACATTTCTTGAAGTCGTTCCTTTTTTTCTAATAATCTTTCGGATAGTTCTTTATTTAGCAAGGGGCTTTTAAGTTTTTGTAGTTCCTTTTTTTGAAACTCTTTAATAGCGTTTAAAAGCGACTTTTGCTCATTAAAAATATTTTTTAGCTCTTGTTTATCTTGCCAATCCAAATTATCTTTTTGAATTAAATCTTTCTTTAAGTCTTGAACCTCATTTAGCTTTTTATTAGCATAGTCATTGAGTGTATTAATTTTGGCTTTGTGTGTTTCTTCCATCGCTTCAATGCTAGCGTTCAATTGTTTCTTGCTAGTTTTCTTGATCTTGAACAAAGTAGTTCTGCTTTTTTTATAAGAATTAAAGGCATCATTGTCGCAGACCTCAAAATAAACATAAGCCTCCTCCATATTTAAAGAGTCTAAATCAATGAAATGATAAAAATCTTGTGCTTTATTATGTTTGTTTAAAGGCAATTTGATTTTGTTAAAGGGGCCTTTGGGTCCTGAAGATAAGTGGCAAGAAAGGCTTTTAAAACCATAATCATCTTTAAGTTCTCCTGTGAAAAACGCTTGTGCTGGTCTTAGGCTGTCTTTAAGTATGTTAGCCTTTATGCTAGGATGTAAATCTGGAATAACTTTAATTTTAAAAAAGCTGGTGTCAGGTCTTTTTAAACGATAGGTGTTGGTTAGGAATAGGCCATATTTTAAGTCATTTTTTATTAGACTCGTGTGTTTGAATAAAGCATCTTTTGGTTTAATACTATAGATGCTGTCTTTGGTAATAAAATCTATTTCAGAGGTGTGTTTTGTATTAAATTGCCATACGATTTCTGTCCCTTCAGGAACGCTAAGGTTTTGCAGATGTTTGTATTTAATCTCAATTAGATTTGTATATGAAGGTGGGGTGCATTTAATAAAGACATCTTCGATTTCCGCTTTCGGAATCACTTTAATTTTATGGCTATGACTTTTAAATCCCTGGGATTTAAAATGAAACATAAAGCTCTTGAGTACATTTTTTTTTGTGAAAGAAAACAAACCAGTTTTCTCAGAAATCATTCTGTGCGGTTGTCCATTAATATATATAAGTGCCTTGTTTGGTATTTCTTTACCCTTTAATTCAAGTTCTATTTTGAAATTTTGATGTTCTAAGATTTCGTTTTGAGTTTGATCAAAAACAAATTGGAAGGGTGCGGGTTTTAAATAAACAGTTTCGTAATCTAAAAGGCGTTCGCTAGAACTTACAACGCTTGGAAAACTAAAACTTAAAGCAATAAACACGAAGAATGGGACAAAGAGCCAGGCTAAACTTTTTATTTCATTTTTTAATGTAAAGTGGTCTTTAATATTTAATTGGTTAAAGCTGCGACTTTTTTGAAGAACACTGGCTTTTAACAAGTCATATGAAACAGACTCTTTTTTAATTGAAGCTAATTGAACGGTATTAATGAGAAGATCAGAGGTTTCAGGAGCGTTATCACTAATTATCTTTGATAATGACTTTAAAGAAGGAGCTTTAATAACATTAACGGACTTCAGAAGGGGTATGCCCAAGCTAAATAATAGTAAATAGCCAGTGCCAGCCAAAAAGAAATAGAAAAGTGTTGTCCTGAGCCAAACAGTTAAATAAAAGAAATGCTCGAGTAAAATAGCAGTTAAGATAAAACAAGCTAAAGTAAGGGCTCCAAAACAGAGCCTTTTAAGCATGTGTTTTAGCAATAGCTTTTTATAAAAGTGTAATACTTTGAATTTTAATTTGTCAAATTCATTTTCTTGATACATCATGAGTGTTTTCAGCCGTATATCAAGTTACGGCAAATGGCAAGAATTATTGTATTATTAAGACCAGTTTTTAGCTTTGGGTGTCTTCTTCCATACTTGAAAAGTAGACCTCTTTAAACTTTCTGTATTCCATAGGGTTTTGATAGAAAGCGTTAACATAGGGCTGTACTAAGCGGTAATCCTCTTTGTAAAACAAAGGCATAACAACAGCATCATCAATAAGTTTTTGGTCAATAGAGAGATACTTTTCATATCTGCTAAACTTGTCATAATCTCTTATCGCCTTATAGAATAAGGAATCATATTCAGCATTAATATAATGTGCAGGGTTCATATATGTTTTGTTGTCTTTGCTATTAGTGACATGTTCACCAAGGAAAAACTGTAAGAAGCTTTCAGGATCAGAATAATCAGCCGTCCATCCAATTCTATGAAAAGCACTTTGTCCGCTTTCAATATTTGACAAATGTTGAGGCCAAGGTAATTCTTGAATTTTTACTTTTATGTTTAAGTTGTCAACAAGCATTTTGGTTACGGCAACGGTTACTGTTCTATTTATTCCTCCACCAGCATTTATTTGAAGAGTTACTTCGGGGAACCCTTCCCCTTCAGGATAGCCAGCTTCAGCAAGAAGAGCTTGTGCTTTGTCTCTATTAAATTCAAATCCTTTTATTTTTTTAGCATTATAATCTGGGACAGCAGGAGGCACAAAACCATAAATCCCCCTAATGCCAACACCATTTAAAACATTATCCACAATGCTTTTTCTGTCTATTGCGTAGTTAAATGCTTTTCGCACATTTACATTTTGAAAAATGGTCGAATCATGCTTGAATCCTAAGAATTCAACAGAAAGCATAGGAGAGATTTGTAGTAAATACTCTTTGTAGTCACTATTTAATGCAATAACCCCTTTAGAGCTTTGCTTAATTACTTCATTATACATTTCAGGTGGAAGTTTATAAAGCATATCTAATTCGCCCTTCTTGAACTCCATTAAGGCGAGTTTTTGTTCATTTACAAAGCTAACTTCAATTGAACTTAAGTAGGGAAGCGAGTTGTTGTTTTTATCTACACCCCAATAATTAGGGTTTCTTGTAAGAATGACTTTTTCATTCTCTTTTAGATTCTCTGTCTTTAATTGAAAAGGTCCTGTGCCCACACAGTGTACACGCATTTCTTTTCCATACTTTTCATAAGCCTCTTTTGGGAATATTCCCGTGTTTGGCATTGCTAGCATTTGAGTGAAAAGACTGTTAGGTTCTGTTAGCGTTATTTTAAGGGTGTTAGTTGCATCATCAGCAACAATGCCACTTACACCACCATCAATTAAGGTATTGTTTTTAGTTGCTTGGTAATGCTCTTCGGCACCAACTACTTTATTTCTCAAGATCCAATGTAAATTGTTATTGCTATTTGCTGTGGCTAAAAGATCAAAGCAGAATTTAAAATCACTTGGCTTAATTTCTCGTCCTTTTCCTTCCGGAAAGCAAGGGTCATCATGAAAATAAACTCCTTTTTTTATTGTAAAAGTATATGTATGCTGATTGCTACTTGTGTCTATTGACACCTGTTCTGCTAGGCATGGCTCAACTTCTAAACTTTGAGGATTGAGAGTGTATAGACCCTCATAAATTTGAGTAGCTATTCTTATTCCTACAACTTCTGTAATGTTATGAATGAAAAGTGTTTTAAAATATTCCTCCTCGTTGTATTTGAAATTACCTCCCTGATATTTGTCTCCTTTTAGAGCTACCAAGCCTTCTAATGGAGCTCGTTTTCCTGAGCCACAACTAGATAGGAGAATTAAAACACAAAGCGATATGCAAACATAAAATTTATTCATCTTCTAAAAAGTATTAGGATTTTGGGTATAATTTAAGCAAAATTAATAATTAATTTTTAAATACAGGGGGCAATGATCCGAGTGTACAACTTGATCCAAGATGTCTGCTGACTGTAAGTTGGGCAACAATGCTTGGCTTATTAAATTATAGTCAATCCGCCAACCTAGGTTTTTAGCCCTCGATCTTGCCCGATACGACCACCATGAGTACCTGTTTGGTTCTGAGTTTAGGTGCCGAAATGTGTCTACAAAGCCATTGCTTAAAAAGTTATCTAACCATTCACGCTCTTCTGGTAAAAAGCCGGAGCTTTTTTTATTTCGTATTGGGTCGTGAATGTCTATGGCTCGATGGCATATGTTGTAGTCACCACAAATAATCACTTTATTCTGCGTTTTTAAAAAGTCATCAATAAAGTTTTTAAAAGCTGTTAAAAACTCCATTTTAAGGCTTTGACGGGCATCACCACTAGAGCCGGAAGGGAAGTAGGTACTGAAAAGGCTGAAGTCCTCAATATCAATGCGAATTACTCGACCTTCATAATCAAATAAATCATGCCCCATTCCATAAACAACGTTTTTAGCTTCTCTATTACTTAGAATACCAACTCCGCTATAACCTTTTTTTTGAGCCGGAAACCAGTAATGATTGTATCCTAACTCTTCAAAACAAGCCACATCTATATCCTCAATATTAGCTTTAAGCTCTTGAAAGCAAACTATATCAGGATTTGTTTTTTTAAGCCATTCATCCAGACCTTTTTTTAGAGCAGCCCTAATACCATTGATGTTGTAAGAGATTATTTCCACTTATTTGCTTTTTTATGCAATTGAAAACCAATGCACCATTCTATATAATCAGCACGAGCATTATGTGCTTTTAAATTTACTCCAATATAAGCTAAATGCTTTGCAAAATAATATTGTAAGCCAAGT
>MDTD01054511.1_pt1 | contig 13105 bp, 16 predicted proteins | sample 811221 | NCBI WGS metagenome assembly MDTD01 (sample SAMN05326646, study PRJNA326480) | marine metagenome | isolation source: seawater | place: Pacific Ocean: South West | collected 2011 | reverse complement strand
GGTCTTTCTCGGTGTGCTGACCGTGGGATTCGTCTACGAGTGGACCAAAGGTGCCCTTGATTGGTGAAGATTCTTTTTCCTTTCTCCTTTTTTGCTCGGTTTTTCCTTCTTTTTTATGTAAGATTTTTTTTCTCTTTCTTTGAGAGTTTTCCAGCTTTTTTTTTGCGTTTGCAATCTTTTTGATTCTTTTTTATGGCAGCTCTTGCTCCAGCAACTAGCGCACAGCGCTTTTACTCTTTCATTGAACGATGGGTGTTTTCAACCAACCACAAGGATATTGGAACGCTCTATCTTATCTTTGCGGCTTTCTCTGGAGTTCTTGGAACTTGTTTTTCGATTCTTATTCGAATGGAACTTGCAGCTCCGGGAAACCAGGTTCTTAGCGGAAACCATCAAGTGTATAATGTTATTGTGACTGCACACGCCTTTTTGATGATTTTCTTTATGGTTATGCCTGCTCTTATCGGAGGGTTTGGAAACTGGCTTGTTCCACTTATGATTGGAGCCCCAGATATGGCCTTCCCTCGATTGAATAACATTTCTTTCTGGCTTCTTCCACCAAGTCTGATTCTTCTTTTGACTTCGGCCCTTGTGGAAGGAGGAGTCGGAACTGGGTGGACGGTGTACCCTCCCCTTGCAACCCACGCCTTTCACAGCGGAGGAGCGGTTGATCTTGCGATTTTCTCTCTTCACGTGAGTGGTATGAGTTCTATTCTTGGAGCGATTAACTTTATTTCAACCATCTTCAACATGCGAGGACCGGGAATGGAAATGCATCGAATGCCCCTCTTTGTATGGGCTGTTTTGATTACTGCCTTCCTCCTTCTTTTGAGCCTTCCGGTTCTTGCGGGAGCAATTACCATGCTTCTGACTGATCGAAACTTTAACACCTCTTTCTTTGATCCTGCAGGTGGAGGGGATCCAATCCTGTATCAGCACCTTTTCTGGTTCTTTGGACACCCTGAGGTCTATATTCTTATCCTTCCTGGGTTTGGAATTGTTTCTCACGTGGTTTCAACCTTTAGCCGAAAGCCGGTCTTCGGATATGTTGGAATGGTGTATGCGATGGTAAGTATCGGTATTCTTGGGTTCATTGTCTGGGCCCACCACATGTACACCGTTGGGCTTGATATTGATACTCGAGCCTATTTCACAGCTGCAACCATGATTATTGCGGTTCCAACTGGAATTAAGATCTTCTCATGGTTGGCAACCATGTGGGGTGGAGAAATTGAACTCCAAACTCCAATGCTTTTTGCCGTTGGATTCATCTTCCTTTTCACTGTTGGAGGAGTCACCGGGGTGATTCTTGCAAACTCTGGGGTTGATATTGCTCTTCACGACACCTACTACGTGGTTGCACACTTCCACTATGTTCTTTCGATGGGAGCGGTCTTTGCACTTTTCTCAGGATTTTATTTCTGGTTCGGAAAGATTACTGGCCGGTTCTACAATGAAGAGCTTGCGCAGATTCACTTCTGGCTTTTCTTCCTCGGAGTAAATATTACCTTCTTCCCAATGCACTTCCTTGGGCTTGCAGGTATGCCTCGGCGAATCCCTGATTATCCAGACGCGTATGCTGGATGGAATGCCGTTGCATCCTATGGATCGTATATCAGTCTTCTCTCTGTTGTTCTCTTCTTCTATATTGTTGCAGAGGCACTTTGGTCAGACCGTCTTACTCCTGAAGCTGCATGGCAACCCTCAGAAGAGTTTGATGTTTCAAGTCTTGAGTGGGCCCTTCCGTCTCCTCCAAAGTATCATACCTTTGAAGAAGTTCCAGGAATCAAGGTGACCAACCAAATGGAGTATTTGAAAGCTCGACTCGCAAGCATCCAAAAGAAAGACTGATTTTTTCTTTCTTTGGTTTTTCCACGTATTCGTGATAAGTCTTTTTTGGTCTTTCTTTTTTTCTGTTGAAAAAAGAAACATCAACCTTTTGATTCTTGATTTTTTTTCTCAAACATTTGATCACTGAATCTGGGTTTTTTCTTTGTTTTTTTATGAGTTTTCGTCTTCAAGCGTATCAACGTCAGGTTCAAGACCTTCTTCCATCTACAAAAGAACCTTGCTTTTTCCAATGCACAGTCCGCGTGCATGCAAAAACACGGTCTTCTCTCACATCCTGTGTTCGAAGTCTTGAACACCAAGGGGGAGTCTTGGGCCTTTCTCTTTGTGAAAGCTTTTCTTCACACTCTCTCCACACCCACGCTCTTCTTCGAGGACCCTTTGTTCATAAAAAGTCCCAAGAAAAATGGCAGGATCATACCTATACACAAACACTCAGTTTTAGTCTTCCGGTTGGAACCAATGTTCAAGCTTTTCAGGAAGTTTTGATGGGTTCTTTGGATATTCCTGGAAATGGAGTTGAACTTTCCTTTTCCATTGTGAGTCCAACCCCCCTGTATACAGTCTAATTCATTCTATGGCACGCTCAAGCTGGAAAGGTCCCTATGTGGACCCTCACCTTCTCGAAGCAATCAATCTTCGAGAAGAGAAAATCCGTCTCGGTGATCAAAAAGCAAAACAGGAAAGTATTCGAACCCAGAGTCGAAAATCAACCATCCTTCCATCCTTTGTTGGATCTCTTTTTCAGGTGTATACTGGACGAACCTTTCTCCAAGTAAAAATTACTGAAAATATGGTTGGTCATACCCTTGGTGAGTATGCAAACACTCGGAAACCCGGAACACATCCAAAGCAGTCGAAAAAGAAGTGAGTCTTCCTTTCTTTTTCAAAAACCATTTTTTTTTCCATTTTTCCTTCTTTCTATGGCATCAAAAACCCACCCACTTTCTCTTCGTCTTGGGTTGCATCAAAAACACGAGTCCCTTTGGACAGGAAAAGAAGGTTTTGGGTCCCTTCTTGCTCAAGATCGAGGCCTTCGTTTTCAGATTGAAGCCTATCTGAAGGCTCTTCAATGTATTCCGGGACCTTCGATTATTCGGCGGGGGTCAAACGGTGTGCGAATTGATACCTTGTATACAAAAAACACTCTTTTTGAAGACACTCGACCAAAGAATCGACGAAAGAATCGAGAGCGAGGGCGGTTGCCTCGGCAAAATAAGGCTTCCAACCAAATCCACTCCCAAGGATTCTCTTTTTCTGCCCAGCGAATCAAAACCTTTTGGGCCCACACACTTTTCCGTCGAAGTCAGGAAGGTTCTCTTTTGGCCCACGTTGGACGAAGTCATCGAGAACTTGCAACCCTTCTTCTTTTTGGACAGGGAAGTGTCCAAGATCATCGTTCTCTTCAGAGTCTTCAGTCCTCAAGCTCTTTGATTTCCCGGGTTCGTATTTTGAGTGCCTTGAGTTGTCTTGCAGACGCTGAACAAGGTCGAATGAGTCTTGGATATCGAGCAACCCAAACAGCCCTTCATCCGGCCCTTGCTGACCGAAAGGAAAGTAAGTTGCGTCGGATTGTCACACCTTCCTCAACCTTGAGTGCGACCCACCTCTTTGGGTATGGAAAGGTCCAAAAAACGGCGAACCTTTCTCTTTCAACAGAAAGCTTTCATCTTCAGGGCCTTTTGACCTTGGGAAAGAATCTTCACACACCCTACCTTCAATCTTTGAAAAATCGATCCCAGTGGATTCAGAAACATATGCGAACCAGTCTTCAAAAACCTTTGGTTTTCCATGGTCTGAAACCTTTGGAAAACACTGGTCTTGAAACGCTCTCTGGATCGACTTGGAAGGGGTTGAACCCTTCCCTTTCTGAAAAAACCACCCTTCTTCAACGTACTTCCTTTTTTTTCCCGCCTCAGAAGGAGAGTTCTCAAAACCCAGTCCGAAAAACAAAGGGAAGTGGGGTTCTTGGACGACCTTTTGGCCGTCTTTCTGGGGGTCCCTCTCTTCGGGTCTTCCTTCAAGGGTTGGAAGCCTATAGTGGCCAACGTGTGGACCTTCGATTTCATAAAGCAAAAGACCTTTTGGCTCACCCTGACCTTCTTTCGAAAGGAATCGCTCTTGCCTTTGAACATCGAATTTCACCTCGTGCAATTACAGGCCGGTTGGGGACCTTGTACACAAAAACCCAACCTTCCCTTTCTCAGGAAGGTTTCAAAGGGCAGATCGGGTCTGATAGTCTTCTTTCAAACCGTATTCTTGGCCTCCGCCTTCGAGTGTCTGGTCCCCTCGGAAAACAGGGTGGAGGGAAAAAACAAACCATTGTCAAAAAGTTTGGATCAACACCTTTGAGTACTTTGTCTGCCCAGATTGGATATAGCCAGTCTCTTGCCTATACCAAACGAGGAACAGTTGGGGTAAAGGTATGGATTCATACTGCTCCAACCAAAAATACAACAGAGAAAAACCCCTTTTTTAAAAGCCTTGAATCAAAGGTAGACTCTTCTCTTTGGACTTCCTTTCCTTCCTCCCACTTTGTTTCTCACCAAAGAATCTTTTGTAGATTTTTTTTCTTAAAAAGAAAGGTTTTTTGAAAACATTCTAGTACGTAAGGTTTTTCCTTTCTCACCCTTTCCCCGTATGGAGGGAAAGTATGTGTGGTTTCTTTTACCTCCTTTTTCCTTTCTTTCTTTTGTATGCTTCAACCAAAACGAACACCCTTTCGAAAATATCAAAAAATGAAGGGAAGCTTTCAGAAAACCGCGACCACAGGAGGTTTGATGTTTGGGATTTATGGGATTCAAGCACTTCACCCTTGTAAACTTCCAGCTCGTTCCCTTGAAGCTGCCCGTCGTGTGATTACCCGAACCTTGAAGCGTCAAGGAAAACTCTATATTCGAGTCTTTCCGGACGTCCTTGTCACACGAAAGCCCCAAGAAGTACGAATGGGAAAGGGAAAAGGGAACCCTCATCATTGGATTGCTCGTGTTCGAAAGGGAGAAGTTCTTTTCGAAATGAGCCGGGTTTCCAAGACCGCAGCTCAGGAGGCCTGTGCTCTTTTGTCAGAAAAGTTTAAAGTCCCTCTTCGGTTTATTGATCGTTCTCAGAAAAAAGCCGAGTGGGGAACGGAAAACTGACCTGAGTTTTTCCTTCTTTTTTCCTTTCTTTTTTCTCTTTATGATCATTACAGGCAGTCGACTACACGTTGTTGATAACTCTGGAGCCCGAAAGGTTCGGTGTCTCAAAGTCTATGGAGTCCAACCAAAGGGATATGGAAGCGTAGGTGCCACCATTCTTGTGAGTGTTCGGTCTTTGAGCCCAAAGATTCAGAACCCTAAGGTTCGTCTTGGTTCAATGTACAAGGCAGTTATTGTCAATACTTTGAAACCGTCCCAACGTTCAGATGGAAGTTTTGTGACCCAGGGATATAACGCCTGTGTGTTGTTGAATGCTCAAGGCGGGCCTTTGGGCACCCGAGTTCATACACAAGCAGGAGTTGAACTTCGACGTGAACATACGAAAATTCTCAGTCTTTCACCCCGAATTGTGTGAAAGACCTGACCTTCTCTTCTTTTGTGCTTTTTATGACACCCTACGCCTACACACCCTACCCTTTGATGTCTCGCCTTCATGCACATGGAAAAACTGTGTGCGTGTACGACAGTCTTTTGAATACTGGAAAGGTGACCGGCCCTCTCCAGGTTTCTCTTCATTGTACAGAAAAAACCTTGGCATCTGATCCAAAAAAAGGGATTCGTCTTCTGAAACTCATGAGTTTTCTTACGGGAGTCTACCCTGAAAGCGCGCAAGCAGAAAATCATCATGCTTCTTTCCATCTTCGAAAAAACGACCTTCTTGGATTTACACTTTCTTTGAAGGGGGAGTATGCTGAAAGCTTTCTTTCCCGATGTATCCACACTTTTTTCCCTTTGGACCCAACCTTTCAGGGAATTCCTCTTTCGGGATTGAACCTTCAGGGCGATCTTTCTTTTACTTTGAATTCTTTGGACTCTTGTCCAGAACTCGAGCCTTTGAAACCTCTTTTGGAAGAAGGGTTTTACCTTCAAGTGTGTATTCATACACCAACAACAACAAAGGAAGAGGGGTATCGATATTTGACGGAACGTCAATTTCCTCTCCTTCCTGAGAAGGCTGTTCAAAGGGACATGCAAAGAAAGCCTTCAAAAATCTTCAACGAATCTCCGGCTTTATTTTTTCTACTATGGCACTCAAAGGCTTTCATCTCTATGAAATTGCTCGACTTCCGGGAAAAGGAAAGGTCACCACTGACCGTCTTCGTCGAGAAAAGGTTCGTACACAGGGGTTCTTCCGTCGACTTCTCCGGTCTTTGACGAAGAACCTTCGTCTTCCAGCGGACTATCGATACGGGGTTGGGCTTTACCTTGCTTCTCTGGATCGCAACGCCTCAGCAACTCGTGTGCGAAACCGATGTACACTCACGGGTCGAGGGCGTGGAGTTTTTTCAAAAACTCGGTTGAGTCGACACAGCCTTCGTCGCCTTGCTAATCGTGGCCAGATTCCAGGGTTCTTGAAGCGAAACTGAGTGAGACCTTTTTCTTGGGTTGATCTTTCTTTCTTCTTTTTCATATTTTTCTTTTTTTTTTTCGTCTGAACCCTCAAAGAAGCAGACTCTCTTTTCTCTTTATGAAGTACTTTGGACACCAACCTTTGGATGCTCTTGTCACCGCACTGAGCACAGGAGCAACCTTGAAACAAACAAAGGTCTCTCTTCCGCACACTGCTCAAAATGCTGCAATCCTCAGTCTTCTTTCCTCTCATGGTCTTCTTCATGGGTGGATCCTTGAAAAAAACCTTTGTGTGGCAACCCTTCGATATGTGGATGGGAAACCTGCTCTACGTACTATTCGTCGGATCTCTAAATCTCAAAAACGAGTGTACCTTCGAGCACGCCAACTCGATCAGGGAACACCCTATTGGAATCTGAAGGTTCTTTCGACTGACCATGGGATTCTTTCACATACAGAAGCTTGGATCTTGAACCTAGGAGGGGAGCACCTTCTTGAAGTGAATGGATCATAAGATTCTTTTCTTTCTTCTACATATTCTTTGTAGACCTCTTTTTCCTCCTTTGTTTCTGATAAACAAAGAAAACCCTTTGTCTGACCGACAAAGAGAACCCTTCGTCTGACCTATGCCTCCCTTTGTGTTTAGTCTTCCGCCTGATGTAAGCCTTCATATGTTTGGATCTCACCATGGTCTTCTCACTGGACCCCTCGGGTCCCTTCTTGTCGATTGTGAAGGAGAGATTACACTTTCTGGGCGAAACCTTTTGTGTACCAATCCACGAAGCCTTCGTGTTCTTGAAACAAGCATTCACCATCTTCAGGTTGGAAGTCGAAAAGCCTTTGACCTTGTTGGGACTGGGTTTAAAGCTGATCAAACCCCTTGTTCGACTCGGGTAAAGGTTGGATACTCTCACGATACCCTTCTTCCCCATGGAGAAGATTGGATGATTCATATTGAAAGTCCAACAACCCTTGTTTTGTATGGTCTTCACCCAGGTATTGTTGGATCTGTAGGCGCTCACCTTCGGGACCTTCGTCGACCCGATCCTTATAAAGCAAAGGGTGTTCGTGTTGAAGGCGTTTTGTATACCCTTCGTGAAGGGAAAAAGAAATAATTCTCTTTCTTTCTACACCTTAAAAAACTTTCAAAAAAAATTCTTTCCTTTTATGGAAAGGTGAGTCTTTCTTTCTTCGCTGTATGCCAACACCTACAACAAATCTTTTGGGCCAGTCTTTTCCCTCTTCAACCTCTCTTGACCATGCCCTTCGATCTCTTTATGGGATCGGCCATCAAAGTGTACAAAAATATTGTGCAGTTCTCGGTGTTCTTCCAACCCTCCCTTTGTCTGCACTTTCCAAAGAACATTCCATGCAATTGACAGCCCTTGGAGAAGCACTCTATCCGGGGGCCTATGCTTTGAAGCGGGCCCATTTTAAAAACCTTCAAACTCTTGTGGAAACCTCCTCATATCGAGGATTTCGACACCGAAGTGGGCTTCCCTGTCGTGGTCAACGAACACGATCAAATGCTCGAACCTTTCGGAAAACAAATCTTTTTCGAAAAAAAGTGAGTAAATAAAGGTTTTTTCTCTTTGTTTTTGATTTTTTTCTTTCATGTCTTTTTCTTCAGACCTATCCTTTCAAAAAAAATTCCAAGCCCAGGGTTCGAACCATGCAAACCTTCGATTCTTTGCTTTTCAAAGTCTCCGGCTCCGAGCGAAAAAGGCTCGCCGATTTTTGCTTCGTCGTCGATGGTCACCCTCAGGAAGTCTTTCTTCCTCTCCTTTGAATTCTTGGTATGGGGTTTCTGGAAAGAAACCATATACTCCCTACCAAACCAATCTTCAAACCTTGTACACAGAGTCTGTGAATCTTCTTGATTCTGTTTCGGAGAAAAACCAAAGTTTGGCAGAGGGAAAGAAGGATGTTTTTCCAATCCTTCTGAGTGCACAAGCTCGAGTTCAAAACCCTCAGTTTTCAGAAAACCTTCCTACCTTGGAAGGACAGGAAGGAAAAAAACCCTATCTTTTGCATAAAGAACAAGCCCGGTTTCACGCTCGCTTTTATCCGGACCAAAAAACCCGGTTTCCTGCGTATGGGTGTCTCCATGTGACAACCGTCCATAATAACTGTTTTCTTGGAATTACCGACATTTGGGGGCGATCCTTTTCCCATGCATCAACTGGAAGTCTTGGGTTCACCCAAAAACAACGGCTGACACACCCAGCCTTTGCTCTTGGAATGAAAATGGCCAAGGAAGCCTTTCAAGGTGGAATGAAATCCTTCCTTTTGGTTCTTTCTGGTTCGGGTCGATCTGGGTCTGCAGCCCAAGCAGGGATTATGAAGGTTGTTCAACGTCATTGGAAGGCTTCCCGAAAGGAAGGAAGTCATCCGACTTTTAAAAAGGTTGGAACCTTTTTTGTCAAGAAAACACCCCATAATGGATGTCGTCTTCCCGCTCAACGACGAAAGCGGCGAAAAACTAAGGTTCGACCTCTTCGACTTGGAATTTGAAAACCAAGGCAAAAAATAAAAAGATTTGAAAAAAAGGTTTTTTCTTTTGTAACCGCCTAATGGAGAAAAAATGATTTTTTGAAAGAAGTCTTTCTTCTTTTTTTGTATTCGTGTGAAAAGAAACCCTCTACCCTTTCTGTACGGCGTTTCCTAAGGAAGGAGACTTTCTTGACCTTTTTTTGACTTTTCATGTCTCAAGCAGCAAAGCTTATTGGCGCAGGATGCGCAACCATCGGACTCGCAGGTGCTGGAGTTGGAATCGGAACTGTGTTCGGATCTCTTATTACTGGTGTGAGCCGAAACCCAGCTCTTGAGCAGACCCTTTTCCGAATTGCGATTCTTGGGTTTGCCCTTACCGAGGCGATTGCGCTTTTCGCGCTTATGATGGCCTTCCTTCTTCTTTTCGTTTTCTGATTTCTTCAGAAGATGGATCTGTCTTTGTACAAAGACACCGGAGTTTCCGGATGCGAATATGGTGAAATCGGTAGACACGCTGGTTTTAGGAACCAGTGGCTTGCGCCTTGGGGGTTCGAGTCCCTCTATTCGTAGTTTTTCTTCCTTCTTTTTTGTACACATACAAGCAAAACCATCCTTTCTTCAAAGAAAGATTGTACTCTTATTGAGGGTTCATAGCTCAGTGGGAGAGCAATCGGCTTTTAACCGACAGGCCGTAGGTTCGAGTCCTACTGAACCCACCTTGATTTGGATGAATGGCCGAGTGGTCGAAGGCATCAGTTTTGAAAACTGACATACGGAAGTATCGGGGGTTCGAATCCCTCTTCATCCGAAAGAAGAAACCCACTTATATAAAAAATAGATAAATAAACCTTTTCCTTTGAAAGAGAAAATCTTTCGGACAGTCTGACGGATCTGTGTGTACAAAAGAAAACCCAGACTGATTTCAAAGAGAAAGAGAAAGCCTATCCAGATTCCCAAAAGACCCAGAAAAACGTCTGGGGTTGGGAGAGCCAAACTCAAACATCCAAGGGTTCCAAGTGCCCAAAGTTTTCGAAGACTCTTTCCATCAATCAATGTGTATCCTGTTTTTTTCAAAAGAAAGGGAAGACACACACAAAGAAGAAAGATCAAAAAACCCAAAGAAAGGGTGTGCGTGAGAAAACGGATCCACCCAAGCCCTCGAAGAAGGGGAAGGAGACCCGTATTTATGTCTTGATGGTTCTGGTCCACTCCATACAAAAAAACCAATCCAGAGATTGTACTCAAAAGAAGGATTTTTCCCACCCAAAGAAGAAAAAGAAACCCAAAAACAAAGAAAAAAAGAAAGGAATGAAGAGTCCAGGTTTCACTTTGATCCAACCCAGGGTGAGCGGCTTCAAGAAAAAAGCAGATCAGAGTTGGAAGGCAGGCGCACAAGGTTGAGAAAAAAAGGACTCGGAAAAGAACTTCAAAAAGGTCAGTTGGTGCGTGGGCAGTAAACCCAAAAGAAGTCCCGCTCAAAGAAGGAAAGAGCAAAAGACTGTCAACAAAGGCATGCATATAGAAGGTTCCACACCAAAGACTTGTTCCAAAGGTGCACCCTGCCCATCCCAATCGTGAAACACTCTCTTTCGCATGAAGAAGAGACAAAGACATAAAAGATTTTTTTATAGACAAAGAATGGTTTTGAAAGTGTGAAAAAAGAAAACTGAAGAATCTTTCACTTTCTGTGATAGAGTCGATCCAATGTTCGTTCGTTGACTTTCATTGGGTAGACCAAATGGGATGGTGGACTTACCAAGGTCAGTCCAAAAATCCGAGGATTGGTTTCCAAGTGGCCTGAAAGGTATCGGCCTGGAAGGATTTTTTCAACAGGTGATCGATCTTTTTTTGACCAAAGAGGAGAAAAGCTTGACTGATTTTTGAGAGAAACCCAGCTCTCATGAAGAAGACTTGTATCTCCTTTCAAAACAAAGGTCTGATGAAGACCAATCTCAGTATGGAGACGGGAAAACCCTTCTTTCTTTCCGGAAGAAAGGTGTGTACTTTTTTGAAGACTGAGCATTCGAAGACGCCACACCAAAGAGGAAGGGTCCACCATTCCTTCTCCATTTCCAAGAAGACTGAGCTGAAGCCCAGTATGAAAGCCGGACTTTTCGGTCTCCTTCCACTGTGTCGTATGTGTATACTTTGTACACTGAAGGTGGGCGTGGGCTGCAGAATGATAAGAGGACTGAAGAAGGAGGGTATCCCCAAGATCAAGCATACGGGTCGCAGCGGTCAATACCTTTCCATTCAAAGTATACCACCCCTGACGAACTTGGGTGCGTGCACTTCGAGGTGTTGGAGCAAACCCGGCTCGATACACAACCATGAAGGCCATTCGTTCAAGACTTTGAAGAAAGGTAGGCCCTGCGGTTGGTCGATGTGCTCGGGCCTTTTTCATCAATCGACCAAGAGAGGTTGCTGGCATCCACCCGTAAAAGGCTCGAACATTTTGACGTGCTTGAAGTCGCTCTTTATACCAAGAGAGTTTTCGAGAGGATGGTTGTGGACGACCGAGACGCTTACTTTCAACCAACCGTGCAAGTTTTGCAGAAAGCTTTTTTGTGTGAAAGACAGGAGCAGATCGAGATCGAAGGGTTCGCAAACGAGGGTAAGGAAGAGTCATAGAAGAGAAAGAATGGAAGGATCCAAAGAAAGAAAAAAAGAGTCTTTTGACTCGGTCTCAAGAAAAAAGAATCGAAAGATTTTTGAGAGAGAAGTGCTTCCCATCGGAGTCGAACCGATACCCCAAAGACTTGGGAGCAGAGTTTGAATCTACCGTGTCTACCAATTCCACCAGGAAAGCAAGGTTTTTCCTTTAGTTTTTGACCTTTTTTGAGTGTCGAGAGAAAATCAAAAAGAAAGAAGGGTGGTTGTGAAAATGAAAGGAGTCTACGGGCAATGGGATTCGAACCCATATCTTCAGCTTGGAAGGCTGATAATCTAGCCCTTGATCTATGCCCGCGAATGTCTTACCTCCTTCTTGGGAAACCAATGTGTTTTCAGAGTGTGGCGCAGTTGGTAGCGTGCTCGGTTTGGGACCGAGTGGTCGCAGGTTCGAGTCCTGTCACTCTGAACCCAGAAGACCCTTTCTTTCCCTATAGGCGGTCAGCCTTTTTTCGTTTTTTCTTTGTATGAAGCTTCAACGACCTTTGTCTCCTCACCTTACTGTGTACAGTCCCCAACGTGGGTCTGTTCTTTCAATTTCCATGCGTATTTCGGGAGTGATTCTTCTTCTTCCCTTTCTTTACGGTGGATTGGCACCTCTTTTTCTCAGTACTGGATGGGCGACCCTTCCGAATGTTCTTCAATCCTCTTTGAACCCTCTTCTTCTTGGGTTGGAAAGTCTTCGAGAGAGTACAAGTCTTCAAACTCTTTCTTCTTCCTTTGATCTTTCAACCCAAGGGAGTCTTGTATGCGGGACTTTCTTTGTTTTCCTTCTTTGGACCCTTTGTGTCTACCATTGTATTCACCCACTGGTCGACTCTCTTATGGAGGACTGGTACCTCAATACTTCCTACCAGTTTAGTCCAGACTTTTGGAAAACCCAGTATATTCTCTGTGTTGGTCTTTTTCTTTTTGGTCTTGGTGTGGGGATTGGAACCTGGTTGGACTTTCTTCTTGAACTTTCAGACGCCTATGCAGACTATGCTGGATGTATGGTTCAGGACGACCTTGGCCCAGCCTTTGATCGAAAGTCTCACTGAAAGTTTTTTCTTTCTTTTTTCTATGTCTCATCTTCTACATCCAGTTTTTCTTTCCTATCGAAAGAGTGTTGCATCTTCTCAACTGAGTTTTTGGCGCCCTCTCTTTATGTATGGGTCCTACCTTCGGAGCCAGTGGTGGAATCTTGCGCATCGAACGGTGGTTGCCTCAAGCGTCCCCATTTTCTTGGTCAACCTGTACATGTTTTTCCTTGCCCAACCCAAAACCCTTGATCCAACCCTGGTTGTTCCTTATCTTGAAGCCCTTCTTCTTTGGTGGGCCCTTCCACACCAAGGTCTTGTGTTGGTTTCTTCTTCTCTCTCAACCCACCCAGGGGAAATCCGCCAAATTGATCGGATGCATACCCAAGCGAAGACAGGCCTTGTTGGGTGGACGTTGATGGTTCTCTTTTTTGGACTGTATTGGCTTGTTGGATTCAATTTTGGCCCTTTGGTTGGAATGCTCTTTCTTTTGGTCTACCCTCTTTTGGCCCTTCATTTGGAACAATC
>MDTD01038505.1_pt1 | contig 13105 bp, 17 predicted proteins | sample 811221 | NCBI WGS metagenome assembly MDTD01 (sample SAMN05326646, study PRJNA326480) | marine metagenome | isolation source: seawater | place: Pacific Ocean: South West | collected 2011 | reverse complement strand
CAAGTACAGGTTTGGAGGTTGTCCAAATATTTGTATCAGGATTCAATTTTCTTGCCACTCCCTCAACCACAACCATTGTTTTTTGCAACATAAGAAGTTGAGGTTGAGTTTGCATATTAAATTTTTCAGTCACATCAAATAATTGTTTTAGTAATTTTCCCCCAGAAATATCTTTAACTGCTTGTCCAAAAAATAGGTTCTCCTATAGATCTTAATGCTTGAGCAAGATCGTCTATAGGAACATCCTTAGGAACTAAGCCAGCAACTAAGTGTACTTCAGCAACTTTTTGATAATCTCTTTGAATAAAACCAAATAAAATTTCTGCTAAAAATCTTTTGCTCAGCTTATCTAATCGTCCCATAATTCCAAAATCAATAGGGACTATTTGACCATTATTATCAATAAAAATATTTCCTTGATGCATATCTGCATGAAAAAAACCATCTCTTACCGCGTGTCTTAAAAAATTTTGAATAATATCTTGAGCAATTTTTTCTGTGTTAAAATTTCTCTTTTTAAGTTCTTCAGTTTCTCTAATTGAAATTCCATCGACCCAATCTAGTGTCATTACATTTTCGCTTGTGAAATTCCAATAAATCTCAGGAACTCTGAAACCAATATCATTTTTCGTATTTTCTGCATATTCATTTGCTGCTGCAGCTTCAAATCTTAAATCCATTTCAAGATTTGTAATTTCTTTCAATAAAAAAACTACTTCAACTAATTTCAATCTTTTTGTTTTCTTGATAACTGACTCCACTAAAAAAGCAAAAAGCATCATTGCATCAATCTCTTCATTAAATATTTTTTTTATATTTGGTCTTAAAATTTTTATAGCTACATCTTTTATTGTTCCATTATCGTTTATTTGTGCTTTGTGAACTTGAGCTATGGAAGCTGCTGCTATAGGTTCACTTAAATTAATAATCGAATTATAGGTATCTTTTCCTAAATCATTCTTAATTATTTCTTTAGCTTCAGATAAAGAAAATGGTGGTAATCTATCTTGTAAGTTCTCGAGTTTTTTTGAGAGTTCTTCGCCAATAATATCAGGCCTTGTTGCCAAAAATTGTCCAAGTTTAATAAATGTAGTCCCCATTGATTCGAGTGACATAGATAATCTTTCGCCTTCATCTTTTATTTCCTCATGTTTCTTACTAGTCAAAGAAAAAGATAAAATTTTGAATAAAATTTTAACAACTAAAGGTGGTTCTTGAAATTTTGATATAATATCAAGTATGTCAGATTTTGCTACTTTTCTTCCAAGTTTAAAGAGTGTGATTAATTTTTTTATCATTAAATTTTCCAGCCACTATGGATTGACACTATTCCACCAGATAAATTTCTATAGGAACATTTCTCAAAACTATTTTTTATCATTAATTCGATTAACTGTTCTTGATTAATAAAATTTTTGATACTGTTTACTAAATATTCGTAAGGCTTTCTATCACCAACAATTAACTTGCCAACTGACGGTATTAATTTTGAGTAATTTTCATAAATTAAATTTAAGCCTGAATTTTGTATTTTTGAAAACTCGAGACATAAAAATCTCCCACCGGGCTTAAGCACTCTATACGCTTCTGAAAGTACTTTATTTAAGTTTTTTGTGTTTCTCAAACCAAAACTTATTGTATAGAAATCAAAACAATTATCATCCACTGGAATTTTTTCTGCTGCGGAAATAATCCAATTTAAGTTTTGGAAACTATCTAATTTTTCTTTTGCTTTGTTAAGCATGCTTTTGTTAGGATCAACACAAGTAATATAAGATTTATCACCAACCAATTGTAGATATAACTTTGCTATATCTCCTGTTCCACAAGCAACATCTATCAATTTGTTATTAGGAGACGGATTCATCATTTTCATTAAATTTTTCTTCCACATCCTATGAACTCCAAGAGACATAAAGTCATTCATTAGATCGTATTTATCATATACTTGATCAAAAACATTTTGTACTAGTCCTTTTTTATTTTGAAGATATTGTTGCATAAAAAATAATTTATATATTAAATATAGTATTAAATGCCAGAATTACCAGAAGTAGAAGTAGTAAGACAGTCGCTAAACAAAAAAATCAAACAAAAAAAGGTTAAAAAGGTAACAGTACGAAATAGAAATCTTAGAACTAAAATCCCCAAAGGCTTTTCAGATGCTTTAGTAAATCGAAAAATAATAAAAGTCGAGAGGTTTTCAAAATACTTAATTTTATGTCTTTCTAACAAAAGTTATTGCTTGGTTCATCTTGGTATGTCAGGTACGATTCACATAATTAATAAAAATAAAAAAGATCTTTTTACAAATACGAGTTTTTACAATTCTCCAGTTTTACCAAAAAAACATAACCATGTAGAAATTGAATTTATGAATTTTAAGGTTATCTACAATGATCCAAGAAGATTTGGTTTTTTTGAGATTGTAAATAATTTAGAAAAATTAAAAAAAAGATTTTCTCATCTTGGCCCAGAACCTTTCCAATCTAAATTTAATTTAGAATATGTTAGCTCTTACTTAAAAGGAAAAAAAAAAAATATAAAAAGTTTTTTATTAGATCAAAAATTTGTTTCTGGAATTGGAAACATTTACGCATGTGAAATCTTATTCAAAAGTAAAATAAAACCTGACAAGTCAGCTAGATTAATAAATAAAAAAGAATGTAAAAAGTTAATAGTTAATTCAAAGAAAATTCTTCTAAATGCAATAAAACTAGGTGGATCAAGTATAAAAGATTTTAGAAATACTCTTGGAAATATGGGAAGCTTTCAGAATAATTTTAAAGTTTACGAAAGAGAGAATTTTGTGTGTAAAAGATTTAAATGTAAAGGAATTATCAAAAAAAAAATTATATCTAATAGGTCCACATTTTTTTGTAATTCTTGTCAAAAATAATAAGATTATTTGATTGACCGAAATTAATTCTCAAGTTATACCCCTCAAAATATGGCTAATACAAAATCAGCAATAAAAAGAATTAGACGAATATCTAAACAAACTGCGGTTAATAAAGCAAGAAAAAGTAGGTATAAAAACGCTTTAAAAAAAATGAGTATTTTAATTGAAGCTAAGAAAAAATCTGAGGCGTTAAAATTCTTACCTAAGTTGAATTCTCAATTAATGAAAATTGCAAAAACCGGAATTATTAAAAAACAAAATGCATCTAGAAATGTTTCTAGAATAACAAAAAAGATTTCAGCAATTTAATTTTCCTAGACCGTAGGTTGTTAATTAATACAACTTGAGGAACTACAAAATCTATAAATTATCCAATAATTAATACAAGATTTAGATTTAGTAAATAAACTATTATTTTAATTCAATTATAAATTTTATTTATTAAAAACTTTTATGAATAATAAATTGATTTGATTTTCTTTCGTTGGGTAGGGTGCACAATCATAGATTTCATTTTTTTTTTAAAATAACAAATTATTTGTTGCAAAAAAATTATTATGGTTCTAAGTGATCTCTCTCCAAGAAAATGAACAACTCTTACATAAATAAAAACTTAAATTCAGAGAATTTAAATTGGAATTTAATTCAGTCTGAAATGAAAAATAAATTAGGACTCGAAATTTATGAAAGTTGGCTTAAGAAGATTAATTTTGTAGAAGAATTCAATAATTATTTATTATTATCTGTTCCTACAAGATTTATTCGTGACTGGATTACTTCAAGATACTTAGATCAAATATTACAAACCGTTAAAAATTATAAAAAAGAAATAATTAGAATTGAGTTTAAGATTGATGAAAATGATAAAACCGATAACCAGAGTGTTAATGACAATTATTTGAAAATAAATAAAAATGTTTCATTTATAAAGGACTCTTTTCTTCAATATAATCGAATAGATCCTAACAAAAGATTTGAAAATTTTATTACCGGGGCAAGTAATAAATTAGCTTATGAAGCATCTTTAAAAGTTTCAGAAAGTATTTCACATTATAATCCATTATATATTTATGGTGGTGTAGGGATGGGCAAAACTCATCTTTTAAATTCTATAGGTCATGAGCTAAAAAAAGAAAACAAAGTAATGTACATTTCTGCTGAAAGATTTATGTACCAATTTGTAAAATCTATTAAGGCCAATGATATGGTAAAATTCAAGGAATATTTTAGAAATACGGATGTCTTAATCATTGATGATATTCAATTTATGAATGGCAAAGAAGTGATGCAAGAAGAATTCTTTCATACCTTTAATGCTTTGCTTGACAAAGGGTCACAAATAATTGTTTCTGCAGATAGAGCTCCGAATAAATTATTAAGAATACAAGAAAGAATAAAATCTAGATTCTCTGGAGGACTAGTTGTTGATATACAAAAAGCTGATTACGAACTAAGAAAAAAAATAGTGGAAAAGAAAACAGAGGAATTGAATACATTATATTCTGAGAAAATAAAAATTTCTAAAGATATACAAAATTTTATAAGCACAGAAATAACGGCAAGTATTAGAGAATTAGTAGGGGCTATTAATCGTGTAGTGTCTTATTCAAGAATTTATAACAAACTCCCCACTTTAAATGAGACAAAAACTATTTTAAAAGATCTATTAAATTTGTCTGAAAATAAAGTTACAATAGATCTAATTCAAACACTTGTTTGTAAATTTTTTAAGATAAGTAAAAATGAAATGTTATCTTCGCGCAGATCAAGATATTTGGTAAGGCCAAGACAAACGGCTATCTATTTAACAAAGATTTTAACCTCAAAATCTTTACCAGAAATTGGAAGAGAATTTTCTAATAGAGATCACACAACAATAATACATTCTGTAAAAACTATTGAAAGACTTAAAGAAAAAGACCCTGATATGGTGGAAAATATTAATAAGCTAAAAAATCAAATTTTATATAATAATAAGGAAAATGAAATTTAGTGTAAATCAAGTTGATCTGCAACAAGCTTTAAATTATTGTCAAGGTGTCATTGAGAAAAGAAGTACATTACCAATATTATCAAATATTTTGCTAGATGTTAAAAGCTCAAATTTAACTTTGACAGCAACAGATTTAGATTTAATTTTTATTCATCAAATAAATGATATTGAAGTTATCGAAGAAGGAAGAACCACAACTACGTCATCAATCATGTACGATATAATTAGAAAAATTTCTTCTGGAAAAAAAATTAACTTAACTTTAAATGATACAAGTAAATTACATCTAGAAGCAGAAAAATCAATTTTCAATCTTAATTGCATCAGTGCATCCGAATTTCCTTTGAATGATGAAAATTTTGATGAAAATAAATTTTCACTTAAATCAAAACAATTACTTAAACTATTAAATAAATGTAAATTTTCAGTGTCTAATGACGAAACTAGACATTATTTAAGTGGAATTTATTTACATCAAACAGAGGTAGATGATAAAAATTATATAACAGCAGTTGCTACTGATAGTCATAGAATGTCAATTTCAAAAATAAGGTTAGAGGAAAAAATAAATTTTGATCCAATTATATTACCAAAAAAAACTATATTTCAATTATGTTCATTGCTCGATAATTATGATGGAGAGGTAAAAATTTCAAACTTAAAATCAAAGATTAAATTTGAATTAGCCAATAGTGTTTTGATTTCAAAACTGATAGATGGAAAATTTCCAAATTATATTCAAGTTATTCCAAAAAATAATCAGAAAAAATTAGAGATTGATTTAAAATTATTTTTAAATTCAGTTGATAGAGTTGCATCAGTGTCATTGGATAAAAAAGACGGTGTGAAGTTTAATCTTAATAAGGATGTTCTAAATTTGTCTGTAAATAATACAAATAGCGGGGATGGAAAAGAAACTTTGGCAGTAAATTTCGACCACGATTTAGAAATAAGTTTTAATTCAAGATATTTGATAGATGTAGCATCTCAGCTTGATGGAGATAAAATACAATTATTTTTTAATGACTCAGGTTCTCCAGCATTAATTAAAGACCCTGGAGATTTTGATAGTATTTTTGTGGTGATGCCAATGAAAGGTTAGTTTAAAAGGTCAAGCTCAGAATAAATTTTATTTTCAAGATTCTTTGTAAAATCATCTTTTTCTAATCCTGGTTCGATAGGTTCAAGAATTGAAATTACAATTTCTTTAAAAGAATTTTTTTTACCTTTTTTGGGCCATACATACCCAGAATTTATTGCTACTGGTATACAATCAATTTTTAATTCTTCATAAATTCTACCCACCCCTTTTTTAAATGGCGGTCGCTCTGAAGGAAGAACTCTTGTAGCTTGAGGAAAAATTATAAGTGGGCTGTTAGATTTTTCTATCTTTTTTTTTATTTTTTCGAAAAATCCTAAATTATCTTTACTAATTTTATCTCTTTTAATTGCAATAGAACCTAGTTTTCTTAAGTACCATCCAAATATTGGAATACGCAAAAGTTCATTCTTTAAAATAAAGATTGGTGAGTCAAAAATAGTCTGAAGAAAAAAGGTTTCAAACATTGACTGATGTGAAGCAGCAATAAAAAATTTTTTATTGGTGATAATATTTTCTTTACCTTTAATAGATATCCTTGTAGAGAGAAATATTTTCAAACATAGACCTGTCCAATAACCCATTAATTTTCCTCCAAAAAAAACTACACGTTTTGGAAAAAATAATGTTGGTAAAAAAATAATTGAAATTATTATAATCCCAACAAAAAAGGAAATTGAAAATAAAAAATTTCTAAACATTGATTTAAATTTAAATTAAATCTTTAAGACGTTGCCTCTTATTAATAATCTGAACTTTTGATCCTTTAATTAGTATTTCCATAGCTTTTGGCCTTAAATTATAATTTGAGCTTAATGACATTCCATACGCACCAACATCACGTATTATAACAAAATCTTTTTCATTCAATTTTTGAAAGTTTTTTGTTGTTAAAAATTTGTCAGTACTTTCACAAATTGGTCCTACAAACTCATATGTTTTTTTAATTTTTTTATTATTTATCTTTAAAGGTATAATTCTATGTTTCGAATTATATAAAGCTGGACGCATTAAATCATTCATTGCAGCATCTAATATAATAAAATTTTTTTTAGAATTTTCTTTGATATAAATTACTTTTGAGATTAAAAAACCAGAACTAGCAATAATAGATCGTCCAGGTTCGAAAATTATTTTTAAGTTATGTTTTTTTTTTAACTTTTTTATATTTGAACAATATTTTTTCCAATTAAGCATTTTATTACTATTTTCATAATTAATTCCCATGCCTCCACCTAAATCAAGATATTTAAAGTTAAAATTTGTTTTTGTTATAGTTTTATCTAAAACTCTTAACATTTTTAAGTAAGGTTTTTGGTCAATAATTTGACTTCCAATGTGAACACTTAAACATACCAAATTTAAATTTTTTGATTTTTTTGAGTAATTTGTTAAATCTAATAAAGTTTTTTCTGGTACACCAAATTTATTTTCTTTTTTTCCAGTGGATATTTGACTAAGAGTTTTAGCATCAGTATTTGGATTTAATCTAATACCAATATCGACAACTCTCTTTTTCTTTTTTGCAATTTTTTCTATTTCTAAAATTTCACTTTTTGACTCTGCGTTAATTAACAATATTTTTTTTTCCACTGCATACTTAATTTCTTCTGAAGTTTTCCCAACACCAGAAAAAACTATTTTTTTTGGGTTGATACCTGCCTTAATTGCTCTCATTAATTCTCCTACAGAAACCACATCAGCACCTAAGCCTAATTTTCCTATTTCTTTTAATAAAGCTGTGTTTGGATTTGCTTTAACAGCAAAACAGATAATAGGAACAAGAGCTTTAAAATTTTTTTTAAAATTTAAAATATTATTTTTAATTTCTTTATATGAGTAACAATATAAAGGAGTTTTATAAGTATTCACTAACTTGCGTGTTCTTACTTTGTCTATTAAAAATTCCTCAAATTTATAACTCATGAAAATACTTTAATTTTATTATTTTTGAAATTTTTGTCTTCTCCGTTGAATGTTGGATCTCCTTTTTTTCCACATGAAGTTAGAAAAATAAGTAAAAAAAAGGATATAAGTATTTTTTTAATCATAATTGTTTTTTATATTTAATTATCATTTTTTTGATATTTTCAAAAGATGTTCCTCCATAGGACCTTTTTGATCTGACTGAATTTTTAAGTTCAAATATTTTAAGTACATCACTTGTGAGTTTTGGCTCAATTTTTTTTAATTCTTTTAATGACAATTCATTGAGTTTTTTTTTATTCTTTTCCGCAAAATTTACAAGACTCGCTGTTTTTTGGTAAGCAGTTCTAAAGGACATTGGGTGATTTTTAACTAAATATTCTGCAAAATCTGTTGCTGTAATAAATCCTTGATTTGCAAGTTCAAGCATTTGCTTTTTGTTAGGAGAAATATTTTTAATTACTTCATCAAGTATCTTTAAACAATTCATTAAATTATCATTCGAGTTGAAAACAATTTCTTTATCATCTTGAAGATCTTTAAAATATGATAATGGCAATCCTTTTAAAATTGTTAGCATTGAAAATAAATTCCCAAAAGAATTTCCAGATTTGCCTCTTAAATATTCTAATAAGTCAGGGTTTTTCTTTTGAGGCATAATGGATGATCCAGTTACTAATTTATCAGATAAATTTATTAAATTGAAACCATCAGAATTCCAAATAATAAAATCTTCTGCAATTCTTGAAATATGCATAGAGCAGACTGAAATACTATATAAAAAATCTAAAACAAAATCTCTATCTGAAACTGTATCAATTGAATTGTTAGTTGGTTTTTTAAAACCAAGTTTTTTTGTTGTAAAATTTCTATCAATATTAAAAGTTGTTCCAGACAAAGCAGCAACTCCTAAAGGATTTTCATTCAAATTTTCATTATTATAATAAAATCTTTTTTTGTCTCTTTTTATCATCTCTATAAAAGCTAGTAAGTAGTGCGCAAAGGAAATAGGTTGTGCATTCTTCAAATGCGTAAATCCTGGCATAATTGTATATAAATTTTTTTCTGCTAATTTAATTGTATTTGCGATTATTTTATTAAGTTGTGTGTCAATTTCTTTTACTGATGATTTAATCCAAATTTTAAGATCCGTTAAAACCTGATCGTTTCTGGATCTACCAGTATGAATATAGCCTGCTTCCTCACCAATTATTTGAAACAATCTTTTTTCGATATTCATATGAATATCTTCATATTTTATATTAAACTCAAACTTTCCTTTTGAAATTTCTTTTTCTATTTTATTTAAACCATAAATAATTTTATTTTTAACCTTAAAAGAAATAATCTTTTGTCTAAAAAGCATCTCAACATGAACAATTGAACCAATAATATCCTCTTTGTATAGCCTCTTATCAATATGAATTGAACTCCCAATTCTTTGAAAAATAGAAGAAGTATTACTTCTAATTCTATTATTCCATATTGCCTGGTTGTTTTTATTTTTTGCCATGATAATTAATTATACCTATTTAAAATGAGATTTTTAATATTATTTATTTTTTTATTATCAAATTCCTTTGCAGATGAAGCTATTGATATTAAGAATATTGTTATTCATAAAGATTTAAAAAAGTATGAAGATTTAACATTTTTAGATATAAAAAATAAGCAGATAAATTTAGATAATTACAAGGGAAATTTGGTTTTGTTGAACTTTTGGGCAACTTGGTGTGCTCCTTGTAAAGACGAAATGCCCTCTTTAGATAAATTATTGAATGATAAAAATTTAAGTAATTTAAAGATATTTCCTATTAATATTGGCCAGGATAATATTGAAAAATCAGCAAAATTTTTTGATGAACTTAAAATAGAAAATTTAGATATATACTTTGACTCACCGAATACTCTTGCTAAAAAATTTGGATTAAGGGGAATACCAACTTCGATCTTTTTTAATAAAGACGGTTTAGAATTTGCAAGAATACTGGGATCTATAGATTTTGGTGATAAAAAATTTAAAGATTGGTTGAGTAATTATAACTAATTTTTAAAAAAATAAGCGAAACCTACAAGAGCAATAATTGCTATAAATTGCAATAAAACTCTTAATTGCATTAACTTGTTGGAATACTTTTTACTTGTTTCACCACCTTTAAATAAAGTTCCAATTCCAAGTATAAGCACAATACCAACTGCAATTAATAATACTATTGATAATATTTTAACAAATATTCCTGTTATCATAAATCTATTGTAGGGTGTTTTTAAAATAAAAAAACATAAATTATTAACTATGACATTTTGCCTAGATTCTACGATTATTAGACCTGAAGTAAATCAAAAAATTAAAAATGCAATCATTTTATTCCATGGATATGGAGGTGATGGTAAGGATATAAGTACACTGTCTATGAACTGGAAAAGGCATTTACCAAATACAATTTTTATATGTCCAAATGGTCATGAAAAGTGTTCAATAAATCCATCAGGATTTCAATGGTTTGATCTAACAAAAGATGACCCAAATTATATATTAGAACAATCAATTAAAGCTGAAAAAAAAATAAATCTTTTTATTAATGAAATTAAAAAGGAATTTAATTTAGAAAATGGCAAAATTTGTTTATCTGGTTTTAGTCAGGGCTGCATGATATCTTTGAATATAGGTCTAACTTTAGATCAAAAATTTAATTGTATAGTTGGTTTTTCAGGTAAAATTATAAATAAAAAAGACTTAGAAAATAGAAAAAAAGTTTCAACAGACACGCTATTAATTCATGGAGACTCAGATCAAGTTGTTTCACCCGACTCTATGCTAGAAGCTAAAGATTTTTTGATACGAAATAACGTTGAAATAGAGACACATTTGATCAAAAACTGCGACCATCATATTCCTATTGAAGCATCTAGTATTGCACTAAAATATATTTCAAAAAAATTAAATAATTTCTAAATATTGAAAGTTTTTTTTATTTAAGTTATGATTTGTGTATGAATAGCTTTTTGGAACAAGATGTGTCATTAGAAAAATGTCCAGCATTAGTCTTGAATGCAGATTATAGACCTTTAAGTTATTATCCTTTATCATTGTGGTCATGGCAGGATACTGTTAAGTCAGTTTTTTTAGATAGAGTCATAATTGTAAGTAACTATGACAGAGTTGTGAGAAGTCCATCTTTTAACATGCAACTACCTAGCGTTATAGCATTAAAAGATTATATAATACCACAATCTAAACCTAGTTTTACTAGATTTAATGTTTTTCTTAGAGATAAATTTTGTTGTCAATACTGTGGAAGTAGTGAGGAGCTAACATTCGATCATTTATTACCAAGGTCTAAGGGTGGAGAAACAAATTGGGATAATGTTGTAACAGCATGTTCAGCTTGTAATGTTAAAAAAGGTGGAAAGCTTTTGAAATTATCAGGCATGAAACTTTCTCAATTTCCATACCAGCCATCTACTGAAGATCTCCATAGAAATGGTAAAAATTTTCCACCAAATTATTTACATAAAAGTTGGATGGATTATTTATATTGGGATGTTGAATTAGAAGCCTAAAATTTAAACTTTTTCTGAAATACGGATTGCAATTTTTGACCCAGTTTTAATAATTTTATCCATAATAGAATAAATTCCTTTTTTTGAGGCACCCTCTTCATAAGCAATATCCTTATGGTCTAGTTCATCTTGTCTAAATTTTGTAATTTTTTTTTTTAATTCTTTCTCTTCAGGACCCAATTGATTTATTTGATCCAAATAATGTTTGTCGATTACCTCTTCTACCGATGCAGTACATAACATTGCAGCTTTCTTGCCTAACAAAGTAGAGCCGAATCCCAAACCAACACCTAATAAATCCCATAAAGGTAAAAACTTTGTCGGTTTAATATTTCTTTTTTTTATCTCACTTTCAAAGAATTGACAGTGCTCTATCTCATGTTCTTTCATATCTTCAATTGTTTTTTTCAAACTTTCATTTTTTACAATAGTGTTTAGGGCTAAAAGTTGACCTTCGTAAATCTTAACTGCACCTCGTTCACCAGCATGATCAACTCTAATGAATTCTTCGACTTTATTATTAGTTTTTTTCATATTTAATATAAATTTTAACAAGGGTTATAATAAATAAAATATTTATAACAACATTAATATTAGTAAGTGATAACCCAAAAATCCTAAATGTCACATCCTTACAGCTTACAGTTTTTTCATTTAATTTTTCAAGCAAATCCTCTTTTGTTATGCTTTCTGCAAAACTTTTTACGTCGCATACAGCTGACTCTTGAAAAAAACCTTGTTCAATACCATAGTGATATATTGAGATTGCAAATGAAAAAAAGAAAGTAAGAATTAGTAATAAAATCAAGAATTTTTCGTTTTTTTTTAAAGTAAAAATTACGATAATAAAAATCATACTTAATCCATAAGGAATTCTTTCAATCAAACATAAATTACAAGGTTGATGTCCTAGAATGTATTCTATAAAATATGCAGAAATTAATGCAATTAAACTTAATGTAAAAATTATTTTTAAATAGTATTCGTCTTTTTGATTAAGCATAAGATTTAAAAAATAAATAGATTGTTATACCAACAATAACAATTGTAATTCCAATAATTGTAAACCATTTAGACCCATGTTCATTCATAAATTCAGTAAATGAATTTCCAAATTTATAAGATAAGTATGAGACTAAAAAAAATCTTGCTCCTCTTGAAATTAAGCTTATTAAAATAAAAATAAAAAAATTAAATCCGATGAGACCACTGGCAATAGTAAATACTTTGTAGGGAAGAGGAGTAAAACCTGCTAAAAAAAGTATACCAAGCCAGGCAATAAAATTATTACTAGTAATTAAATCATTTTTCATTTTTAGTAAAAGCTCCTCATAACCATAAAAACTCATAATTTGTGAACCAAAATCAAAAAAAAAAGCACCAATTAAATAACCAAACATACCTCCTATTACAGAAAATATACTTGCAATTAGAAAGATTTTTACAAATTCATTTCTTTTGGATATTACCATTGGAATAATCATTACATCTGGGGGAATAGGAAAAAAGGAACTTTCAATAAAAGAAATAAATGCCAGGTAATATTTAGAACTTTTGTGAGCTGCTAAATCTAAACATTTTTTGTAAAGACTTTTAAACATTTTTTGGTTTTAATATAATT
>MDTD01156178.1_pt1 | contig 13106 bp, 13 predicted proteins | sample 811221 | NCBI WGS metagenome assembly MDTD01 (sample SAMN05326646, study PRJNA326480) | marine metagenome | isolation source: seawater | place: Pacific Ocean: South West | collected 2011 | reverse complement strand
GGCATGGCAGGATCATTTGGAGTGACCTGAGCATGCTTGAAAGGATATCGACAGAAAAAACGTCCGTGACTATTGTCCAAACGTTTTATGTTTCTTGTAGTGTTTGATATGTTTTCTGATGTTAATTCGGTTGTAGGTTCCATCTCTGCTGTAATCATTCCAGGTGTCATCACCCTTAGCTATATGCACTGTTTTACTTCTAGTAAGTCCAAAATGCTTACAAACTGCGTCAGCATGTTTGCTGTACACAGTAGGTATAGTGTCTGGACTGAAGTTTCTAATCAGTTCTAGTCCTATACGTGTATTTAAATGTATTCCGTGATGCCATTCTGTTTGTAAATGCAAACTAGAATAATCTTCTCTTGTAAAAACCATGCCTGCACGCCAATTGCCACTGCTTAGACTTTTTGTGGTTGAAAATGCAACAGCTTGAATAGGACCATGTGCAAGTTTTACTTCGATGTCTTCACAACAACCAAACCATGCACAATCAACATAGATTGGAATATTCATTTCATAGCATTGTTCTATGAGCCATTTCCAATATGGATGTTTATCACCTGTGCCTGAAAAGGGTATACTGATTATTACAGCATCACCTTTGCGTAAATTTTCATTTTCTATGTACTGTGTGTGATCCCAATGATAAGCTACATCTCTGTGATATGGATATTCGCCTTTGAACACACGGATACGCTGACCTCGACTGGCACACATGAAGTGCCACCAATCGAAGGCCTGCGTTGTACCCAAACTTATTATTCTATGTGGATAGTGATCTATATCCAATCCTCTAAATGAATTGAGTTTACTACTCACTATCCATTCTGGAAATTCCTGCAAAAATACGTCCTGTGCTTGTGGTAGGTCGGAAGCGTCAATATTGTTCCAAAAACCTGAGTCCTTTAGGTAATCAAAGTATGGATTATGCCAAATACTGTTGGCACTCTTTTCAAAGTTCGGGATAGTCATAATATTTCTCATGCCATGGTTTTAGTTCTGGTACAAGATCAAAATACTTTGTGTTTCTGATTCTGTCTAAATCACCCATGTATTTCAAAAAATGTTTGAAGCGTTTCAATCTTTCTTCTTCTGTGAATTTTGGTGTTGTAAGACTTTTGACAACATTATGGATGCCTGAGTTGTATTCACCACCTGTACGATATTCCAATGTCTGTGGAATAAGCTGTACTTTAGTAAGTGCATCTTGTTTAATCTCCTCTGGCAATACATCAATATCCAAGTATCTTGGCGATACCACAGTGTTACTAAAACTGAATTCAACACCATAATCTAAATATGGTTTCAGCCAACGCCATGTATCTAGCAATGTCATGACATTGGCACTCATAGTAGTTATCGCAAAACAGATTCGAAGATTTGGAATATCCAAAAATGTTTTAATGTTTGTTTCAAGATCTTCAGCTTTAAAGTGTCCGCCACGTAAAATGCTGTACATTTCTCCTGCACCTTCTATGCTGATATATAATTGAATTTCTTTGAAGTGTGGAAACAGTTCTAAAAATTTTAGATCTAATACACTTGCATTTGTGCTGATATCTAGCGTGATATTTTTTGACGTTTTGTTGTTGACAAATTGTTGTAGAAGGTGTAAGTTGTGTTTTTCATATAATGGTTCACCGCCACGTAAAGCAACAAACCTAAGATTCCTAAAGTGATCAGGATTGGCAAAAAGATTATCAATGCAAGATACGTCGAGTCTACCCCATGGTGCTGTTTTGCTTCTCCAGTCTCTGTGTTGTAATTTTTTTTCATCTTTTATCCATGCTGTGCTTACTTCACCTGAACAATGTACACATTTTAAATTACAAACATTACTAGTTGTAAAGTCCAAGTATATTATGTCAGGATCGTCTTCTAATGTTACTGATCGTTTTTTTAAATCGTGCGGAAAGATATCCCAAAAATAATGACGTCTACTTTTGCCAACCAGTTGTTCTTTTTTCATGCAGGTTTCACAAAATTTGTTGTATCGTCTTTTTATTATATCAGCTCTTAATTCCTTTGCAACATCACTGTGCCAAAGTTCTTGCAGTGTATTTTCATAAAGACTGCCATAAAATGCTTTGAAGTGCATATCACTGTTGATACGGCCGTCAGGATGTACTGTAAGACAGTTCCACGGCGCCAAACACAACGGATTAGGCGCATCATAAAAATCATTATATATAAGACTCACGGTTGCCTTCTCTGATCAAATCTGATGTCAAACAGTGTATGCCACCATCCCAAAAATATTGATGGCGCCACTTCCAGTATACTGTATTTAAACCTCTTTGTTCAATGGCATTACGAGCTTCTTTATCATCACCAGTTACTATTACAGTTTCTTCATCTATGCTTAATACATTTACATCAAACACACTTTCATCAGCATAGCCTATCCAGTGTGAAAGCCATTTGCTGACATATTCTCTGTGAAATCTACGTTTTCTTGTTGCTAAAAAATCTTGTGGCATATCATGAGTGTCATTTATTTCTATAATGTCCCAGTTTTTCATTTCTTCTGGTACCCATTCTTTGTTCCATGTCATAAGCACGCCTGGTTTGAGCAGTGCAATTTTACCATCTATGTGTCCGCCAATAGGTACATCAATAAAATTTGTGTCTGGATACAAACGATTTACCATGCGAGCAATCCATTCTCTTCCCCAGGTTGTACCTTTGCCACGTTTTGGATCACCAGCATGTGGTTGACTGCACAGAATAGTATCTCCTAGTTTTATCATATTAGCCGCGTGGTATATTAACTTGTTGTCTGATTCAAAATTAGTATAATCCTGTCCAGTGTTTACCATCACACCTGGCATGCTTATCCATTCTTGTCCAGTCATCCATTCATAATGATTTATATCATAGTATGCCATGTTTTCAAAGTAGCGATTATCACTGCCAGTAAACATTTCAAACATTGTATTACCATATGGAAATAGTGTATCGCGTGGCATCAGTGGATGATTTGGATATCCACACTTCATCCATGGCAAGTCAACTTGTTCTTCGCCATTGATGGTAAAGATGTTTTTAGGACGTGATACTTGTACGCCAGCATCTTCAAATATTTTTACAAGGCTTTGTAGATCTTCTTCTGTTTCTTCAAATATTTGACGCATAGATTCACGTTGTTCGCGATTGCCATGCCAATCAAATGTATCTGGAGGAAATGCTCTACCTAGCACAATTTTTTTGAGCGGTTGAAATTCGCTCCATGCATTTATCATTCTTGGTTAGACTCCTATGTCATAATTATATATGTATTTAACGGAGATGTCAATGCTTACTACACAATTTGCAATAGATAAAGATGCTAGTTGTATCAACAAACTAGAATACCACTATTACGGTCCAGATGATAACATATATGATACCATGTATGAAGCCTTTGAAAGTGGAGAGCCAGTAATTATTGACGGACATTCAGTAGAAGGCATAGACATGGACTACTATGCTAATTTACCTGAATGGTACACAGATAAGAATGCTTGGGTAAAGCCTTGGTATCTATCTGATCTTAAAAGACAGCCTATGCCAGCTAGTACAAAAGATATGGATCTAGATGGCGAAGAATTTTTAAAAAGACATCGTAAGGATCAAAAGCATTGGGACGCATTTTTTGATCAGTGTTTTCCAAAATACACTGTAAATGCAAGAATGTTATCACATAGATACAATCAGCTGGTGCAAAATAATCTGCATTTAGATTTACCTGACGAAGAACACACAGGTAACGATCATCAAATACGTATGTTTTTAAATTTAGATCGCAAAAAACCTCGCATACTTGCATTCAGTTACAGTGTAGAACAATATTTTAGATTGTATTATGATGAAAAAAGTCTTGATCAATTGGACAAAAGTAACTATCATGAATTTATAAAAGAACTGCGTGATAGATGCATATGGAATGCAGACAAATGGGATCAGTTTCATTTGCCACGTCATTACATTTCATTTCCGCCAGGTTCTATGTGGTTCTTTAATGCACAGTGGATATCACATCAAATAATATTCGGCAATAAATTGCAATGTTATGAGGCTGATATAGAAGTGAACAGTTTACAGTTTCCAGAACTTGGAGTACCTAACAGGATAGCTCAGCTTTAATCCTACTGAACTCAGGCGACACTGTTAGAATATTATCACCTCTGTGTTTGTCATGAACTTCTGTTACACGCACATAGTTACGCATATGATGTTCATTGTATACATGATGTTTGTCTTCCCCAAAATTAACACAATCCATTAGAGCTTCTTGCCAAGTTTCAAAGTGTTCACTGTTGCCTATTCTGTGCAACAGTTTTTCTATTTTGTGTTTTTGTTCTTTTTTCAGCCAATCTGGTGCATGTTGCATACTGTAATAGGCAGGCTCTATCAATTGATTGCTTGATAAACCAATACCACGTTTTTGTGTGATTTGATAATCATGTAAGAATTCAAAAAAGTCTGGTAAATGTAGTGCGTTTGTAATTTGATTGACTGTGGTGACACGTACTTTTATACGTTTGCCTGCTTTGGTGCTTGCAAAATCCATTAGCTTGGTGAAGTTTTTCCAAACACTATTCCATTTGCTAGGTGGCCTTAGATAATCATTCATGCCTTCCATACCTTCTAAACTACAGTTTACAATAACTTTTTTAAATTGTCCTAACTGTTCTAGCCATTTGTCCTGCATGTTTGTGATGTTTGTGTAAAATGACAGCTCTATATTTTTTGCATAATCATTTTCTGTGCAGTAGTCTAATAGTCTAAACATGTCTTGAAAAACTGTTGGTTCACCGCCAATCATTTTAATTTCTTTAGCATGCGGAATCATAGGTTCAAATGTATCCCAGTCAATGCCAGGTTGCAACAGAGCTTCTTTTTTGTTGCTTGTGATACGTTCCCAATCTTCATGATTCACTGGCTTACCAAACTGCTCAACTATGTTTGCTCTTTCAACACTGACTAAATGAGATGCATCTTTATTGCACATTTGACAGTGTAGATTACACATATTACCCAAACGAAAATCAAACTGCACAGGACTTGCTACATTTTCATCTAGCGTAGCAGTGTATTCTTGCCACTTTTTATTTTCCCATTGTCTACTACTTCCTATGCCATTGCGTTCTAAGTGTTCACATTCTTGACACTCAGGTCGCCACTTCCCAGCCAACATGTCACGGCGTACCTGTTTCATATAGTCTGAATGCCATATTTGCTCCATGCTCATATGATTTTGATCTAGTTTTTCTGCAGGTTCTTTAGCCATACAGCAAAGTCTATAACGCCCATGGTTATAGGTACTGTACTGCACAAATGGTAATGCACAGTAACCACTCATACAAATTGTGCCTTGAATGGATCAAATTCAGATCCGCATTTTTGTGAACACACGCCAAGTTTTCCTTCTTTTATACTATTTAATTTCCAACTGTTCCGAATGTTATTCATAATACCACTAGCAAATACTCCTTCTAGTCCAAAATACTTGGCGTTTATTGCGTCTTTGCCTCCAGCTTGATCAATGAAATCCCATATTTGTTCTGCTCTATAATCTTCATGCCACCATTTATACATACGTCCTGCTGTCCAACAGCATGGCAACACAAGTCCTTCGGCAGTCAAAAATATAGAACCTTGTTTTGCAACCTTGCAGTCTATGTGTGCTTTATTGTAATAGGTCATCATACTTCCGTATGTCTTTTCAATCTCTTTAATTTTTGCTAAAGCTAAATTTTGATGATTCAAATTTTTTGGCTTTTGTAATTTTGTGGTTTGTTCACCTTTTCTATTTACTGCTTGATGTGTATCTTTAGTTTGTGCTTTTGAATTTGTGATAAACCTGCCAGATTTTTTACGCATAAATTTTTCACAGCCCCAAGCATTCGCTAAGGCTTCTGCCTCATCTACTTGATGTTGATTGTGTTCAAAAATTAGAAAATCCCATCTAGCTCTGCCTCCTGCATCAATGAAAGCTCGCATGTTTCTTTCTACATGATCCCAAACAACATTCTGCCTGTACAAATGATTTGTATCTCTTAAACCATCAACTGAAAAAATTACTGCTCCACATCTACCAATTGTTTTGGCTAGTTCTGCCCACCATTCAGGTTTTCTTGCTCCAGCATTTGTATTCATGCTCAGCCACATTCTTGGATTATTACTACGAAAATAATCAAACACTTCTAAAGTATCACTAGCACTTATAGGATCGCCTAGATTCCCACACATATACATTACGTGAAGTTGATCAATAAAATCTGGAGAAAAAATAGTTTGCACATCTTCCAATGATAATTCTTGTAGATCATCTGCAATGTGTCTGTTAACTTGTCCGCCATTGTGATTCCTATCGCACATAGGACAGGCGGCGTTGCAACGCTGAGTGATTTCTAAATGTACCTCTTTGATGTCTGCTATGTTATACATTTATATGACTTCTATAATCTTTAACAAATCTTTGCCATTCTTCGTGCGGTTGTGTATCTAAAAATTCTACTAGATCATTATAATGTTGTTCATCATAATCTAAAATTTTGTTGATGTTAATTCTAAACACAGAGTCTGCAAATTTTTCTTGCCAAACTTTCCAATATCCTTCAGATCGAAATTCTGCAATATCGCTTTGATTTTTTCTTGCAAGTTCAATTCTACAGGTGATAACATCTAAACTTACAATTACTTTAAGTTTTGGATTTATTTTTTGCAACTGTGCAAAAAAATTCCATGCACTGTCTGTGTAAGGTCCACGATTGTTATCTAGCAATGCAATTTTTTTGAAATCTATATTCCTTGCCATTGTTGCTTTCATACTGCATGTGATTGGTGGATGTATATGATAGTTTGGTATATCACCTCTCAATTCGTGTGGTGCTTGGCAATGTCTTATGTTGCCTTCCTGTTTGAATTGATGTCTGTACATGAGCGAACTCTCTGCGAAATCTTTGTGTTGATCCACAAAATAGGTTAGCCAATGTCCACTTCCAAATGGTAATGAAGTTATTATAAATGGCAATCGGTCTTTGATAGGATCAATGGCTTCCCATTTATACCCTTTGTCCATTTATTAGCCTTTCCATAATAGAACTTTCATGTTTTTGTGCTTTGTTGTTGAATTGATCAATGCTTATAATACTTGGCTCATCATCCATCAGCACTGCCATTTCTGGAAAAGTTTTACAAAAATCTAAGTTTCTTGTTTTATCTATAAGGCGTATGTATTCTCTAAACTGTGGCATACGTCTGCTCCAGTCTTCGCTGTTCATAAAATTGATCATGCCACGCATGCGTTCTATTCCGTGACTTGCATTCATAAAATCGTCCTTGGTTACTTTCCCTCTATACCAACTTGGTATTCCTAATTCCCAATTTTCTTCCCACCATTGATAAAACTTTTCATACTTTACTTCTATTTGCTTTTTGAACCATACAGGCAATGTTTTTACATTCAACGGAGCAGGCCAATACACAAAGTGAGTGTTGACACTTCCTGCTGAGAATGGCCACATGTTTACTTTTGTAAAACCTTGCTGTAGTTTCCATTTGAAAAAGTCTGGCAGATAATACATGTTCAAGGCGTTTACGGCACAGGCTAAAGTTACTTCAACATTGTCTGTAGTTTCGTTATTAAGTTTCCATATCTGTCGCACTTGATGATTCCAGTTGCTAGGATAACGTATGTAATCATTCATTGCACCTATGCTGTCTAAACTATAATGGAAACGCACAAGTTTAAAATGGCTCCATAAATCAAATAGGTCTTCACGCCATTCAACAGCATTTGAATTATAACGTAGTTCTAAATTTGGTGCATGTCCACTTTCAATTATTTTTTCAAGAATTGTGTAGTGTTCACTCATTACAGTGCTTTCACCACCAGCAAAATAAAGTTGAAGCATGTTAGGAATCTGTTTCCAAAACTGTTCCCAAAATTGATCATTGCTTTTGTGCCAGTTATAACTTGCGTTGAAATTCTTGCCTTTGTTTTCCCAATTCCATATTTCTTTAAGCTCTTTGTCTTTGAGCTGTGGATACATTTTGTTCCACTCTTTTACCCAACCCGATGAATCGTGCGGTGAACACATTACACAGGCTAGTTGACATTTAGTACCCATGCGTAAATCGATGTATCTAATTTTTGTTGGAATACTGCCATCATCTTCAGTTTCAGACAACATTTCATCTATGTTGATACGTTTACTCCAATAGTTTGTTTCCCATTGGCGTTTACTATGATGTCCTGCATCTTCTTCTTTATAGCACTTCATACAGCTTGGTGGACGTTGTCCTTTCAACATCATTTGCCTTGTGCCACGCATGTAGGTATTGTTCCAAGAGCTTTCAAGGTCTGAGTTGTTTAAATTTGCTGGAATACCAGATTCTGTACGCAACACACCAACTTGTCCGCCATACTCTTTGTCGTTGGTCACACCAACGCTAGATGCATTTGCTGTACAGCAAACACGCATTGCACCGTCTGGTCGAGTGCTTAGGTGAATCCAAGGCAATACACAAAATGTATCACTAGGTGGTGTAAATCGCTTATTGTTCATTATAGTATTTAACGGCTATCCTAAACGTACACTTCTTTATCTGGATTTCCTAGTTTTATTACTTTGAGTGTTGTGTCAGTTACATCGCCTGTAATTTGTAGAGCTGGTCTTTTTCGCCAACTACCATTCCATGTAGCATGTGGTAAAGTGCTCCATTCCCATGTAACTATTTCACCAGCTCGCCAATGTGTATGATAGTATGTTCCAAACATGAACAGTTGTCCTGGTTCCCAATCTTCTAAAAAAACAAGAAATCTTGCTTTGTGCAGATTATATCCAAAATCAGGATTATCTATCACTCTTTCTTTGCTAGGTATTCCTGGTAAATTATCAATATGATTTGGTAACTGATCGGTTACCAATTGATCATTGAATTTCCAAGTTCTGTCTTTGCCTAATCCAAAATATTCAGCCATTGCAACTAGTGTAGGAAAATTTTGTCTGTCATCTTTGCTGAAATGTCTTTTGTGAAACATAGGAGCAGATGGATCTCCACCTTGTTCTAGCATAGGTGCATCTTCTTCTTTATGACCTTCACTTGCCTTATTGGCGGCATGTCCATATCCCTGTTTGTTGTATGGTGCGGCGGATACGCCTAGCTCACGCATTGCATCTATCTCATCTTGCCAATCACCAACAAACCTGCCGAGAGTTTTCATGTATTCTCCAGGTTTATCTCGTCGCCATTTATCAAAATGCCAATCAGGAAAAGGCTTATTTTCTAATTGTACTTCCATTATTTTATCCGTTGATATGTAATGTAAACGTCATTCCATTTACCATTGTTACTGTACTTATCTGTATCAAAATTAGGAAACATAGAAAAACTATTTACATCACTAGCAGGCATCCATGCCATATCATTGCGAATTGCAAAGTCTAACATGTATGCATTTTCATATCTTATACGCTCATGCATGGTATTGTAATCAGTGTAACCTGGTCTATAATCAGGCCAGTGATCTTCAGTAAAGTCCATCACTTCGCACCACCAAGCAAATGATTTTTGACTTTCTCTGTATACCAAAAAAATAAAATCGCCAGAAAAATTTTCTGCGATCCAATCTAAATTGTAGTGTCTGTTAAGGAAGTGATTTTTAATTATGCGAATGCCAGTGCCTGAGAATACAGTATCAATATCTCTTTGTATTTGCTTGGCACCAACTTTCTGTAGTTCCATCCAATGCTCCCCACAACCCATTCCTGGTCCCCAGTAAGCACCAGAGTGTCCGTTCATTGGATTGTGAGGATCTGCATTTTTATGGAAAAATCTTCGGTCGTCATTTTCATCTGTTCGATCCACATTGCTACAAGCATTTACCAGTAACCTGTGTATTCCGCTCCATCGACTGCCAGGTACTCCTGCGAACCAAAGATTATTCATTACTCTAACAGTTCAGGTTTGAACACACCTTCTGTACCAATAGTAAACTTTGTAACTTTTAGTAGATTTTGTAGAGTATCTTCATTGATCAAACTAAACAACATATCCACATGAGCCTGTGCTTCTGCTCCTGTAAGTGTTGGATATTTGCCAACTTTTTTGTTAATAATTTTCATGCTGTCTTTGTCATTCAACATATCAGCAATAGCATCAATTATAACCTGTTTACGTGGATGATCTCGTGGAATCCAAATTGCTTTTTGCAATCCGTCTCTCCAACTTTTAAGAAGTTTGTAGGCGTCATAAAAGTCACCATATGGATATACATCATGTCTTTGCATGAATTTGTCTTCCAACAAAGTGCCTGGAAAGTTTGGATCATCTTCATGAGCACCAGTAGAAGCATTTAGGATACCATGCGAGAACCAGTATTCACCCATACCACTTTCTAGCATCTCTTTGTACTTCTTTTTGGTTTTAATTGGATTATCACGTGACGCATTCAGTTCACCATTCATGAATGCAATACGTCTGTCACTGCCACCATAGCCTGGAATCCATACAACTTTTTCTTTAAAACAAGCTAGATACTCGTCAACTGACAGCTCTGTGCCACAGGTTAGCAATGATACCGCCATTGCTTCTGACACTGTGCCTGATCCAGATGCCATAATTGGCGTATCTTTGGTTGGATCAAATGATGTCCATTTGGTCACAATAATATTTAGGTTTTGAATAAAAATAGGTTCAAGATTTCTATAGTCAAATCCTTTTAGATCAACCTGTAAAAAACTTTCAGCATTACCACCATGTGTAATTTGTAACACATGATCATCTGCTTTGTTCATTGTCACGTAGTCTTTGAGTGCTTTTCTATCACTTTCGCCAGTGACAAACTCTAGTACAATTTGATCATCTGCTGGTAGAAATTTATTAATTTCTGTAGCAATTAAATTTGCCCATGTGCCAGTTCCTCCGGTGGGCTTTTGTGGAACTACAACATTAAAATCAGCATGTGCTGTAGTTGCCAAAGTTAGAGCCGTTACGGCTCCGAGTAGTAGTTTTTTCATTGCATTTCCTTTTAGTTTCTAGGTTTTGCTTTTTGCCCTGTTGCTTTATATACCTCAGCAATAATACTGGTTGTAGCAGGCTCGGTTAGAGCACCATTCACTCCATACCAAACCACTTGAGCAAGGTCTCCGGTGAACCATTCATAGTCACCCATATTGTCTTTCAGTGTATTTAAGTTCTCTTGATCACTAAGAGCAAGTGCCACTGTTTCCAACATTTGATTCTTATATGGTGATTCACAAACCACAATAAGTGCATCCATCAAATGACTGGCATTGGCCGCAGTACGCATAGCTTTGTAAAAGTCTCCATCAGGTGCCACTCCCCATCGTTCTTTGAACAGATGTTCAAACAGTGGACCTCTCTGTACTTCGTTAGGATCATTTACTATTCCACTGCCTACTTGTACTCCCCAATTGAATAATGGTTTGAAGCCACCGCGTGGACCTTCAATGTTACCCATCAGTGTGTCTTCTTTTAGTACTCTGCTACCTGGAGCTCTACTAAAATCCAACTCTCCATTCAGTATACCCAAACGTCTATCTGGACCTTTCATACCTGAAATAGCATTGATTCCTGCAGGACCAATATAGTCTAAATATTCTTCTGTGGTTTTGTCAGGCCCAAGTGCCAGCATAACCAAACCCATTACATCAGGTGTTGCTTTTCCGTGAATAGCAATACTGCCTGTTGTAAAAGTCATAGGATCAATATCATTGTGAGTATACACCACACTTGAATGATTGTTGATCAGCAGTGGACAATAGTTTAGAAAATCATGTTTTGCCCATTTAGGATTAACCATGTATTCAGTTGCATATTCTGAACTGGTTGATAGTATAGTAGGAGCATTGATATTCTCCAAATATTCATCTACTGCTTTTCTACCACCAGAACCTTTGACGTGCAGTACGTCGACTGGTTTTGTGGTTACAGTACTCAACATTTTTGCAATGTTAATATTCCACTGTCCGGTGGCTCCGCCTGCTCCGCCATGTGTAAAAATTTGATAATCAGCATATGCTGGTGTAATCATTAGCGATAATGCTAGTAGTAGTTTTTTCATATTATAAACTCCGTAGTGCTTCTAATGGATTGTTTGCCTTGTAAATAGGTCTTCCTATCACAACATAGTCAGCACCATCTTTTATTGCTTGACTTCTTGTTGCGATACGTTTTTGATCACCAGTATCATCCTGCTTGGATCTAATACCTGGTGTTACTATTAATTTATCATCATAATTCACTGATGAAAAATCTGTGCGTAAATGTGTTTTTCTTAATAATTTTATTTCTTCTGGAGAACATATAACACCATCTGCTCCAAATCTAAAAGCAATATCGGCTCTTTGTTCAACGATGTGTTTCAAGTCACCATCCTTGATTAAATTCATATTAAGATCATTTCTATTCAAACTGGTCAAAATTGTTACAGCCAATATTTTGACATCACCTTTGACTTTGCTTGCCGCCTCAACAATATGTGGATCACCCATCACAGTCAAAAACTTAACACCCATGTCTGCAATGTTTTTTACTGCATCTTGCACAGTGTTGCTGATGTCATACAGTTTTAGATCTAAAAATACATTTTTATACAATGCAAGATTACGCACTGCATCAAAACCATTTTGTGTCACAAAATTTAATCCTGTTTTGTACCACATATGTTTTTCAAGTTGATCAATTAAGTTCAAATTGTCTTTCAATGACGGCATGTCTAGTGCCACTATTGTTTTATCATGCATAATTGATACTCGATTTGTTTCTAATGCCATATATTGCAATAGCAATTATTAATATCATTATACCCATAAAAGTTGGATCTGTCAACAGGTTTTCCCATCTACCTGTTTTAAAATAAAGAAAATATGTTGCACTAGATTTATCTTCAATTTTTTCACTGAGTATGAATGCAAGCAATAGAGCGGGCCTGCTGAATTTGAAACGTTTTGCACAGTAACCAACACAGCTCAAAATAATCAACAGAGTAAGATCTTCTAATCCCCAAACCCATTGCCACTTGTACCATTCAGGATTGTTTACACTCAATGCACTCACAATGGTTATCACAAACAGTGGAATCATATAATAGC
>MDTD01137423.1_pt1 | contig 13106 bp, 10 predicted proteins | sample 811221 | NCBI WGS metagenome assembly MDTD01 (sample SAMN05326646, study PRJNA326480) | marine metagenome | isolation source: seawater | place: Pacific Ocean: South West | collected 2011 | reverse complement strand
GGAATTGGCATGGTTATCCCAATTCTTAATTTACTTACACAGAATGATTTTCACTTAAAAATTAATCAATTTATAACATTTGTAGATTTTGAGGAATATTCTAAGGAGCAATTAATAGCGTTTAGTATATTTCTTCTAATAATTTTATATACAGCAAAAGGTTTATTTTTAACCTTAGTATCTTATTTGCAATCAAGTTTTTTGGCCGATATAAAATCTAAAACATCAGATAAAATTTTTGAATTATATTTAAAAAAACCATTTGAATTTCATCTAGAAAATAATTCAGCTAAATTAATAAGAAATTTAAATGATATTTCTAATTTTACTGTATTTATTCGTTCCTCATTAGTATTTCTTACTGAGAGCCTCACTTTCTTTGGAGTGGGTTTATTATTATTTATTTATGATCCACTTGTATCAGTAACTTCAATCACTTCACTGGGTGTATTAGGTATGTTATTTTACAAAGTAATAAGAAAAAAATCTCAAAGATGGGGCGAAGAAAGAAGAAAATTTGAGGGAAGCCGTTTACTTTATTTACAGCAAGGATTTGGTTCAATTAAAGATGTAAAGGTATTAGGCAGGGAAAACTTATTTATAAATAAATTTTCGATTAACAATCAATCATCAGCAGTTGCTGAATATAATCATGCATTTGTTATGTCTTTGCCAAGAATATATTTTGAATGGCTTATTATAATAAGTGTTGGTTTTCTTTTTTTTCTTTTGCTTTATTTAGAAAAATCTATTCCCTCTTTTGTTCCTGTCCTTGGAGTATTTGCAGCAGCGTCTGTAAGACTTATTCCATCCGTAGTAAGAATAACAAACTCTATTCAATCTATGATATTTACAGCACCAGTAATTAATAACTTGTTTCAAATTATAGATAACGAGAGAAAAGACAATAAATTTGAAATTAATTCCAATAAAGAATTAATAGAATTCAAAAATTCAATTGAAATAAAAAACTTAGACTATTCCTATCCTGGTACTAAAGATCCAATTCTTTCAAACATAAATTTGAAAATTCGTTATGGCGAGGTAGTAGGTGTTATTGGACCAAGTGGCGTGGGTAAAACTACTCTAATTAATTTAATTTTAGGATTGCTTACACCAAACAAAGGTTCAATTTTAGTTGATGAAAAAGATATGTATAAAGGTATAAAATCATGGCAAGGTCAGATAGGCTATGTCCCACAAAATGTATATTTATTAGATGATACCTTAAAATCAAATATAGCATTTGGTGTTTCTAATAATAAAATTAGCGAAGAAAGCGTGAATGCGGCTATAAAAAAAGCTTCACTAGCAAATTTTTTTAAGACTATAGACTCTAGAATAGATACAAAAATGGGAGAGTTTGGTGAAAGAATTTCTGGAGGGCAAAGACAAAGGATTGGAATAGCAAGAGCATTATATAATGATCCAAAAGTTATAATTTTGGATGAATCTACTAGCTCTTTAGATTTAGATACAGAAAAAGCAATTATTAGCGAAATAAATTTGTTAAAAGGTAAAAAAACTATTATTATTATTTCACATCGTTATTCTTCATTAACAATTTGTGAAAAAATTTATGAATTAGACAATAAAAAATTAGTTGAAAAAGAAGGTATTAATTAATGTCTATTAAAATTATTGCAGAGATAGGAATAAATCATAATGGTGATTTAGATATTGCTAAAAAATTAATAAAAGGTGCAAAAGAATGTGGTGCAGATATAGTAAAATTTCAAAAGCGAGATATAAATTTAGTATACCCAAAGGAACTTTTAGACTCTTTTAGAGAAAGTCCATGGGGAAAAACTCAAAGAGATCAAAAGGAAGGGTTAGAGTTTGGAAAAGATGAATACTCTAAAATAGATGAATATTGCAAAAAAGAGAATATTGATTGGTTTGCCTCTGCATGGGATTTAAATAGTCAAAACTTTTTGAAAGATTTTAATTGTAAATTCAACAAGATTGCATCAGCCATGCTAATTTATGACGATCTTTTGAAAGCAGTTGCAAAAGAAAAAAAACATACATTTATATCCACTGGTATGTCAAATTATGAGGATATAGATAAAGCTGTAAAAATCTTCAGAGATAATGACTGTCCATTTGAGCTAATGCATTGTGTTTCCACGTATCCTATGCCAGAGGAAATAGCGAACTTAAAACTAATTACAACATTAAAAAATAGGTATTCTTGTGACGTTGGTTACAGTGGTCATGAAGCTGGAGTTTCTATATCATGTGCAGCAGCTGCGCTTGGAATAACTTCTCTAGAGAGACATATCACTTTAGATAGAGCTATGTACGGCTCAGACCAAGCAGCATCATTGGAACTTTCTGGTTTTAGAAATTTAGTTGGAGCAGTAAGAAAAATAGGAAAGGCAATGGGAGATGGGGTAAAAAAAATTGATCCAACTGAAGAACCCATTGCAAAAAAACTTAGGATTCATATTAAAGGATTTAATTAAAAAGGAGAATAAATGGTCAAACAAAACTTATCAATTGGATTAAAAAAAGGAATTAAAAAAAGCAACAAGCTCTACTCGCAAGCTTTAAAAATGATAGCATCTGGTACCAATACTTTCAGTAGAGCTCCGGGTGTGTTTCCCGACGGAGCTTCCCCAAAATTTTTAGAAAAACAAAAAGGAGCAAGAGTTTGGGATGTTGATGGAAATCAATATATTGATATGGTAATGGGATGTGGCCCAGTTACTATTGGACACTCAAATGAAAAAATAAATAAAGCTGTGCAAAAACAACTAAATAAGGGGATTTTATTTAGCATGCTTAATCCTCTTGAAGTAGAGCTTGCAAAATTATTGATACAAAATATTCCTTCCGCTGAAATGGTAAAATTATCAAAAAACGCAAGCGATGTTTGTGCAGCATCAGTAAGACTCGCGAGATTTGTCACAGGTAAAAAAATGATTTTTTGTTATGGATACCATGGATTTCATGACTGGTATGTCGGGACTACTGATAGGAATGGTGGGATACCTCAGGAAATAAGAAATCTTACAAAAGTTTTTGATTATGGAGATGTAGACAAATTAGAAAAAATGTTCAAGAAATACAAAAACCAAGTAGCCGCTGTTATAATGGAACCAGTTATAGGTCAAAGACAAATTTGTACTTATGATACAAAATATAATAAGAGAAAATTCGCAAAGCCTTGTAAAAACTGTAATCAAATTAAAACTTTAAAAAGAATAAGAAATCTAGCGCATAAAAATAAAGCCTTATTCATTTTAGACGAATGTATTTCGGGGTTCAGATTTAATATTGGGGGAGCTCAAAATTATTTTGGAGTTGATGCTGATTTAAGTATTTTTGGCAAAGGACTTACTAATGGTATGCCCCTGGGGGTTTTAACTGGTAAAAGAAAATACATGAAGCATTTTGATAAAGTATTTTTATCCTCTACTTATGCTCCCGAAGCTTTAACATTAGCTGCAGCGGTTGAAACGATTAAATTTCTCAAAAAGTATGGTGTAATAAATTCTTTATGGAAAAAAGGAGAGTATTTAGAAAAAAATTTTTTAAATATTATTAAAAAACATTCCCTCGAAAAAAATATTTCTTTAGCAGGATATCCCGTTAGACTAATGGTAAATACTCATGATGACAATGGAGTTCAGAATTCAGTTTTAGCTACTTTATATCAACAGGAAATGTTCAAAAATGGAATTTTGTGTTTTTCAGGAGTTTTAATGCTTTCTTATGAATTAAACAATAAAGATTTAAAACTCATAGTTAATGCCTTCGATAAAACATGTGAAAAAGTGGCTAAAGCTATTAAATCTAAAAAACCTATAAAGAATTTCTTAAGATGTAAACCTATGTCCCCCGTATTTAAAGGATTGAGGGAAAGAAATGCAGTTTCAAATTAAAAAAAAAATTATTGCTTTAATTCTGGCGAGAGGCAATTCTAAATCTATACCAAATAAAAATATTATATCTCTTAACGGCCATCCACTTATTGCTTGGTCAATAGCGGCATGTAAATTATCCAAAAATATTAATGAAACTATTGTTTCAACTGATAGTAAAAAAATTGCGATGATTTCAAAGAGGTATGGTGCAAAAGTACCTTTTTATCGCCCTGCAAAATTTGCTAGAGATAACTCAACTGATTTTGAAGCTTTAAAACATTTTGTCAATTGGTGGGAAAATAATGATAATAATTTGATTGATATGATTGTCCAAATAAGACCGACCACTCCTTTCAGAGATCCTAAAGTGATAGACGAAGCTATTAAGATTTTTAAGAAAAAAAGAAAACAATTTACTGGTTTAAGATCAGTTTTTGAAATGAGCGAAACAGCTTGGAAAACTTTTGAACTTAAAAAAAATTATTTATTACCTTTATCGAAAAATTTGTTTAAAAATAAATGTTTTGAAAGTTCAACTTTACCAAGACAAGCTCTACCAAAGACTTATATAGGCCAAGGATACGTGGATATAGTAAAACCAGAGGTGATAAAAAAAGGTCAAACATATGGTCCAAAGGCTTACGGTTTTGTCTCAAAAGATGTTGGAGAGATAGATAATAAAGATGATCTAGAAAAAATTAGAAATGATAAAAAATATAAAAAACTTAAAATTTTTAAATTTTTAAAATCATTTAAAAGAAAAAATATCAAAATATGAAACATAGAATTTGTTTATTTGGCAGAAATTATAGCCAAGTATTTGTTATAAAACTACTTTCCAAAATGAAATTTCCTAAACCAATTATAATTGTTGATAAATTAAAAACTTATGCGAGAGATAAATCAACGCTTTCAAAATTTAAGTTTTATGCAGATTTAGAGAAAATGAGTAAAAATGTAGTAGAAATTATTTATATAAATAAAATAAATTCTAAAAAAACATTAGATATTTTAAAAAAGAGAAAAATCACTTTAGGACTTTCCATTGGATGCAGATCAATCTTTAAGGAAAAAATAATCAATTATTTTCAAGGAAATCTATTCAATATCCATGATGGATTATTACCAAAAGAGCGAGGAGGTGGGTTAAATACATGGAGAGTCTTACTAGGAACAAAATCTATCGGAAGCACTCTTCATAAAATTGAAAAAGGAATAGACTCTGGAAAAATTTTGTACCAACAAAGTATCTCAATTAAAAAAAAGAAAGATTTGTATCCTATTGATATTATGAAACTTTTGCATGAAGTTGAAAAAAAAATTATTTTAAAGTTTTTTAAAAACTTATCTAATCTAAATTTTTTAAGAAAACTTAAAGTTCAAAATAATGATAGAAGCGAATACTTTGCAAGGTTATATTCAAAAGTTAATGGAGCATTAGACGTTGATCAATCCCCAAAGATTTTTGAGAGGAATGTTAGGGCCTTTTCAGATCCTTATGAAGGTGGGTGGATAGAACTTAATAAAAAAAAAATCTTTTTTAAAAAAGTAAAAATAATTAAAGATAAAGATCATAGATTTGATAACAAAATTTTTAATGGAAGAATCATAAGAAAACAAAAAAACGGAGAAGTTATAATTATCATTGGCGGAGGTTTAATTGCTGTAAAAAGTGTCTTTGTGAATGGTTTAGAAATAAAGGCATTTAAATTTTTTAAATTAAATACCTGTATAAGAAATTCTCAAAAAACCTTAGATAAGGCTAGAAATTTTATTCCAAACATAACTAAAATAAAATGAAAAACTTTTTGATTATTACTAATTATAAAATGAATAAACAAATTATAAAAAGATTTCATTTTGATAAATTAAATAAAAAAAAATTTTACTTAAAATTTATTAATATAAATAAAACTTTACATAATAAAGTAAAATTAGAAAAATTGATTAATAGTTATAATAAGTTTGATTACTGTATTCCGTTAATAAATCTTAAAGAGAAACATCTTTTTAAATATTTGAAACAAAACAATATAAAAATAATTTTTATAAATCATAACTCACAACCTAATACTAAATTTAACTTTTTAAATATTATGAAAGGATTAGTTAAGTTCAATAAATATTTCATTTACACGAAAAATTTATTAGATTTTTTATCAATTAAATTAAGAAAAAAATATCACCCTGATTTCTTAATTTTAAATAATAAAGTTAATTTAAAAGAAAATTTTTCCAAATCTAAGATCATAAACGCCCATTCTATGGATTATGAAACTTTTATTAGAAATAAGAATAAACCTAGGCCAAGTTATATACCAAGCAAAAATTATTTAGTATTTTTAGCTGATACGCCTTGGGGCGGTCACGATTTTGAACTATCTTCTTTTCAAACAATAAGTAAAACTTCTTATAAAAAAATTATAAATAATTTTTTTAATGAATTAGAAAAAAAAACAAATTTAAAAATTATAATATCGGCCCATCCTAAACAAACTCAAAAAGATAATATTTATTTTCCAAGAAAGTTTTGCACCCAAGATACCGAGCAACTAATAAAATATTCTAAAGGTTTAGTTTGCCATTTTTCTGGAGCAATAAGCTACGCAATATTAAACTCAAAACCAATTTGTTTTTTCTACCATAAAAATTGGGAAAATATCGATTATTTTTCTTACAACATTCAAAGATATCAGGAAGCATTGAAAAATAAATTCAATGTTATAGATGATAACTTTAATTGCGAAAAAGTTAAGTTTTTTTATAATAAGAAAACGTATAAAGAATATATAAAAAAATATCTCTCATATAGTAATCGAAAAAAATTCTTTTACTGGGATGAAATTTTTAATCAAATGGAAAAATATGAATTTTAAATTTAAATTAAAACCGCAAAAGGTTCCACATATCAGAACAAAATTTAGAGCAATAAAAACAAAAATTCCGCATCCCCAAAGCTCGGATATATTAAACAGGATTTCAAAGTTTGAAAGTTCTAATATAAAGGATCAACTACCTGTTATCTGGGATAAAGCAAAAGATTTTAACATATATGATAAATGGGGTAACTGCTGGATAGATTTTACCTCTACAATATTCGTTGCTAACGTCGGTCACGCGCATCCCAAAATAACACGTGTACTTAATAAAGTCTCTAAAAAGTTAATGCACTCCTATAGTTATCCTACAGAAATAAGATCTTTATACTTAGAAAAATTGATTAATTTTATTCCAAGTTATTTAAATAAAGCATCACTTTACAGCACTGGTACAGAAGCTACTGAGAGAGCAATTAAATTAGCAAGAATCCACGGAAAGAGAATTAATAATAAAAAAGTAATCATGATAGGATGGAAAGGTAATTATCATGGCAAAACAATGGGGTCGCAGATGATGAGCGGAGTAGCTAGTGACTCTAATTGGGTTGGATATAAAGACCCAAATATGTATCATTTACCTTTCCCATATCCTTGGATTTTAGAAGAACAAAAAATTAAGGGAGATGAATTGTTTAAAAGACATCTTAAAATTTTAAAAAATGACTACAAATTAAACTTAAAAAATATAGCAGGTTTTATGACTGAAACTTTTCAGGGATGGGCAGCAGTTTTTTATCCAAAAAGCTATATTAAAGCCTTAAGAGAATGGTCTAAAAATAATAAATCATTATTAATATTTGACGAAGTCCAAGCAGGCTTTGCAAGATGTGGTAAGATTTTTGGTTTTCAACATTATGGTGTAGACGCTGACTTAGTGTGTTGTGGTAAAGGAATATCCGGTGGTTTTCCTTTATCAGCAGTAGTTGGAAAAGGAAAAATAATCGATCTTGATCCTGCTTATACAAGCACTCATGGCGGCCATCCACTAGCATGTGCTTCAGGTTTAGCTACAATTGAAATTATCCAAAATGAAAATTTAGTTAAACAAAGTATTGAGAAAGGAAAAATTATGAAAAAAATCCTTATGAATTGGCAAAAAAAATACAATAAAATTATAGGAAATATTTATTGCAAAGGCTTGATTGCAGGTGTTTTTATAAAAAAAAGTGGAACAAAAAATAATTTATCACTTGATATTGGCTTGTGTGATCGAATCGTGGAAAAATCTATGCAAAAAGGAGTTTTTATTATCAGAACTGGACGTGGAAGCTTAAAATTTGGCCCTCCATTAACAATTAAAAAAGAGGCATTAATTGAGGGACTGAATACTGTAGAAGAAGCAATTAAAGAATTAACTATTAACTAGTTTAAAATGAATCTAAATAATAAAAATATCTTAATTACAGGAATTGGAAAAGGGTTAGGCGAACAAATGACGTATCAATTTGTTAAAGATGGCGCATTTGTTTATGGAGTTACTAGGTCAAAATCTGATTTAAAAAAATTTAAGCATATGAAAAATATTAAAATTTTTCATGGTGATGTTCGTGATTTAAATTTGATCAAAAAAATCTTTAATCAATCTATTAGAGAAAAAAGAATGATTAATGGTTTAGTAAACAATGCGGGTATAAGACAAAGGTTAAAATTTAATAAAATTACAAATAAAAAGATCAAGGAGATTTTCGAAATAAATTATTTTTCGATTTTTGAAATATTAAAAATTTATAGTTCCTATTGTTTAAAAAGAAAAATAAAAGCATCAATAGTAAACATTGGCTCAATTGTTGGAGAAACAGGTTTTTCTGAGCTTAGTGGCTATAGCTCTACTAAAGGAGCAATTAAAAGTTTGACCCAATGCTTTGCAGTGGAGTTTGCAAGCAAAAATTTAAGAGCTAATTTGGTTAATCCAGGATTTACTAAAACATCGTATTTCAAAAAATTTAAATCAAAAAAAAAGTTATATAATTGGACACTTTCAAAAACTCCATTAAAAAGGTGGGCAGAAGCTAGAGAGATAGTCCCTTTAGTTAGCTTTTTACTTTCTGATAACTCTAGTTATATAACGGGAGAAACAATAAATATTGATGGAGGTTGGTTAAAATCATGAAAAAAAGATCTGAAGTTTTAGCATTAATTCCAACTAGACTTAATTCCAAAAGATTACCAGCGAAAGCTTTACTACCAATTAATAAACTACCGTTAATTATTCATGTTTATAGAAGAACAATATTATCAAAGAAAATTGATGATGCATATATTTGTTGTGATGATAAAGAAATTTTTAGAATTGCTAAAAAATTTGGAGCTAAAGTATTGATGACTTCAAAACATCATAAGAATGGAACTGAAAGAATTTGTGAAGCCTTTAAAAAAATAAAAAATAATGGAAAGTATAAGTTTGTCGTTGATGTCCAAGGAGACGAGCCGCTAATAAGTCCAATTCATATTGATAAAGTGGTAAATCAACATGAAAAAAATTTAGATTTTGATATAATTTTACCTAATTTGAAGGTAAGGCCAACTAATAATACCAATATTATTAAAATAGTTTCGAATAAAAAAGATGAAGTTATGTATCTTTCCAGATCAAATATTCCTTATGAGTTTAAAGAAAAAAATAAATTTTTTAGAAAACATCTTTCGATAATTTCTTTCAAACCTGACTCCTTAATTAAATACGGAAAAAACAAACAATGTGAAAACGAAAAAATTGAGGACATTGAGCTTTTGAGGGCGCTTGAAATAGGATTGAAGATTAAAACAATTAATCTTAAGGGTGATAGCTTTTCCGTAGATGTTTTTGAAGACTATTCAAAAGCAAAATTAAAAATTAAAAAAGATAAATATTTCAAATTGTACAAATAAATAAAGAATGAAAATAGAGTATAAAATAAATAAATCAAATCATTCTGTCATTTTTTGCAAAGACAACAATATTAAAAAGATGTCTCATGCTTTATCGACTTTTGAGACAGATAAAAACGTATTATTTATTTTTGATAGTAAAATAAATAAAAAAATAGTCGAGAAAATCTTCAATGAATTAAAACTTTCTGGTTGTAACATTATTAAAATTGAGTGCGTTTCGGATAAATTAAATAAAAACGAAAAATTATTATTTAAAATTTTAGATGTTTTATTAGCTAATAATTTCACAAAAAAATCCATTGTAATTTCTTTTGGTGGAGGAGTATTAGGAGATGTTTCTGCTTTAGCTAGCAGTTTATATTTAAGGGGATTAAACTACATTTGTATTCCAACTACGATGACCTCAATAGTTGATAGTTCAATAGGAGGAAAAACAGCTATTAATTACAAAGGAATAATTAATTCTGTTGGTACGTACTATCATCCAAAAATGGTATTTATTTTAGAGCATATTCTAAAAAATATACCAGAGAGAGAATTTCTGGCTGGCATTCCAGAAATAATTAAATGTGGAATTATTGGTAATAAGAATATTTTGAATTTACTTAAAAAAAAGCATAATAAAATAATTGCGAGAAATACAAATGTTATATTTAAGTTATGTTATTTAGCACTTAAAACCAAAATAAAATTTTTTTTAGGAGATATTTATGAAAAAAATAAAAGACTCTCATTAAATTTTGGACACACATTTGCTCATGCAATTGAAATGGCAATAGAACTAAAAACAAAAAAAGATTTTATCAGACATGGAGAAGCAGTTGGAATAGGAATGTTATGTGAAGTTTATTATGAAAAAAAGAAGAGAGATAAAATCTTTAAAGTAATTGAGGAACTTTTAAAAAAGTATAATCTACCAACAAAACTATTATTGGCAGAAGTACCACTAAGCAAAGAAAAATTACATAATTCTATTTTTAAAAATATTTTCTTAGATAAAAAAAGAGTTGGAAAAAATCCCAGATATATATCTATTAAAAAACTTCATCAACCTCAAATTAAGGAAATAAAAGATTTAAATTTTTTAAATGAAACAATATTAGAGACAATTTATAGTTAAACCATGAAAAAAATAAAACTATCAGAATACGGTTTTGATATCCTTCAAATTGAAAGTACAGCTGCTTGTAATATGGCATGCTCTTTTTGTCCTTATCCTCTAAAAGATGATAAAGTTTCAAAATTAGATTTAGATGATATCTTTAAAGTTTTAGAAAGAGTTGATTTCAGCGATAAAGGATTTAAACACGTTACATTTTCACAATTTAATGAACCTTTATTAGACAAAAGAATTTTTGATATTTTAAGTTATTGTAAAAATAAAGATATTCCAGTTTTGTTCATCACAAATGGTTTATTATTAAATAAAGTAAATAATGTTGAAAATTTAATAAAATATGGAACAGAGATTAAGATATCTCTTCAGGTTTTAGATGCAACAAAACATAAAGATGCAAGAGGCTTAAATTTAGAATTAGATAGGTATGTAAAGGGTGTGATTGATTTTTGCAATAAAGTAAAAAATTTAAACCACTTAAATATTACAATTGATTTAGGATGTAATTTTAATGAAAAAAAAATTAACTATTACGTTAAAAGAATTCTAGGAATTCAAGTAGGTGATCCATCTGTACCAAAAGATTTAAGTGACTCAATTGAAATGTTCGCAAAGTTTTTAAAATATTTTTATGATATTTCTGATGAAAGATTTAAAAATTCTTTAGCAGAATTACAAAATCCTAAAAATTTTTTTACCACTGATTATATAAACCAAGATGGCTATCGAATTTTTGATAATATAACTTTAAAATTAAAACCTTTTTTTTATGGCAGAAGAATAAATCACTTTTATCCATTGAACAATAATTTTAGCTGCGATAGTTCTATATTAGGAATTTTAGCTGATGGAAATGTTGTTCCTTGTTGCCTAGCATATGATGATAGTATTTCTATGGGAAAAGTAAAAGAAGATGATTTAGAAACAATTTTAAAAAAAGGTCAAATTTTTCTTAAAAACTTAAGAACAAATAATTTAGAAAAACACGAAACCTGTAAAAAATGTTTTGGTGAACCAACTAGAAGGGGAGTTTTCACGAGGAATTTGTGGAATTCAATGCCCTTAAAATTTAAAAAAGTTGTAAATTTTCTAAATCTCACAAAATATTAGTCAAATGGGTAAAAGTGATCAGCTTCAACTCTTATCTAGAGTGAAAAAACTAATCACTCATATTGAGAAAAGAAATAATGTTAATTTAGAAGAATTATACTTAAGCCCTAATTCTGACTTAAGTATTTTTTTTTTAAATTCTATTATGAAAAAAAATACTAGCTTTTTTTTAATTTTAAAAACAATTCTCAAAGATATTCTCTATAGTTTTAAATACATTAATTATAAAGTATTAGCCCCATTAAATTTACCAAAATATAAAAATATAGTTATTACCTGGGGTTTTGAAAAAGATTTTAAAACAAATGGTTCTTTTTTTGACAGATATTTCAAAGTGAATTCTGATGAATTGGAAAAAACACTCTGGATAGTAATTTATATGGATAAAAAAAATCCTAAAAAACTAAAAAATAATATTATTTTATTTAAAAAAATTGAAAAAATTAGTTTTAATTTCATTCCAATTTTAAAGTTAATTTTAGAAAATATACTTATTTTATTTAAAGAACCTAAACTATTTTTATTTTCAATTTCAAATCACAATTTTTTTTCTAACATCTTTATGAGAGAAATTACAAAGTTTTTGAATAAAGATATTAATACAATCATTACTCCATACGAAGGCCAGCCCTTTCAAAAAAAGCTTATAAAATTTATTTCAAATAAATTTAAGAAGATCAAATTAGTCGGTTATATCCATACACCCCCTATGGCTATGCCGGTAAACTTTTTATATAAACTTCACTCATTACAAAAAATAATTTTGAATGGTAAGGATCAAATTTTCTGTTTTACTAAATACTTAGGTTGGAATAAAAAAAACATTATATTTTTACCTTCTTTTAGGTTTAGCATAAAAAAATCAAATTTTGAAAATTTTATATATTTGCCCTTATCAATTAAGAATATTGATTACGTTATTAAAAGTTTGAAGACACTGTATTCTAAAAATATTATAGATGTGACTAATTTTAAGATAAAAAGCCATCCATCAGCTATTTCCTCAAAAAAAAATGAAATAGTATTAAAAAAAATTAACAAATTATTTAAAAGCCTAGATAATAAAAAGAAACAATTTGAAAAAAAAAATTACTTAATTTTTATTGGAACTTCGAGCGCTCTTGTAGAGGCACTCGAAAGAGGGTCCGATGTGATACAAATTTGTGATAATCCATTAATTGATAAATATTCTGAAAATTTATGGCCAAGTTTAAAGAGTATCAAAATAAGTGAAAATATTTTTATCTATAAACTCAG